>Ga0136641_1000013_pt1 | contig 76545 bp, 124 predicted proteins | sample EliLak1302023Y_FD_115312 | JGI IMG/M metagenome (GOLD analysis project Ga0136641, IMG submission 115312) | Freshwater microbial communities from Elizabeth Lake, Yosemite National Park, California, USA - 13020-23Y | ecosystem: Environmental > Aquatic > Freshwater > Lake ...
GTTGGCCCAGGAGTTATCACTTCAGCGGTTACAACGGGAGCAACGTAGACACGAGTTAGACCAGCCTGCTCAAGAGTAACTATTTGACCGTTAGGTAAACGCACACCTGTGCGGGTATTAATGTTTGATTGAATATCTGATAAATAAGTAATGTTTAACGTGTTATCTGCGTTAATAGCGGCGGTAACAACAATTGTAGAGAGCGAAGTATTTGCTACGTTAGAGCCGTAGGGACGAACAGCAAGGTCAACTTGAAACCCTGCTTGACTTGAAGTGATAGTTAAATGTTCATCTGTAGATTGCCAACCTGTTGGGTATCCAGGAGTGTTAGCGGTGCTAAGAACTACCCAATCATAAGCATCTACTGAAATAGAGGGTGTGGTTGGAAAATTGCTAAAATTGTTATCTTGGCGCCCAAAGACAATGGTTGAGTTAGTAGTTGCATAAACTGCTGTGTAAGTTTCTCCTTGAAAATTTACGCTAGTAGGAAGCGCCACTTGATAAGAGACATCGTCTCCACCACAAGTATTTTGTACAATAACGGGTGTTGATGTAGTAGTGACACTATCTAGTCCTACTGTTGTGCTTTCAATATTTAAAACGATAGGGGAAGTTGCCGCAGTCGCTATGGATTGTGCGGTTGTTATACACGTGGCCTGTGCTGATTCTGTAAGTAGTGAGGGGAAAAAAGCGGCAAATAATGCTACGGATAGTGCTGCGAGTATGCGCAGTGCTTTCAAGTTTTCCCCTCAGAATACTCTTAATGCCCTCTTCTAATATTTAAATTATACTGGTTTCCAATTTTTATTTATAATAAACTTATCATTTGTATTATTTGAGTTTACAGTCTCACCCTGTACTCCGCGTCCACGATGAGCCCAAGAAACAATGCTTGGTTCTGCAACTGATTTAGGAGAAAAATCTGGAGTGTAATTAAAGTGTTGTTTAATATCACGACGTTGATTAACCATTAATATTTTGCGGTTAAGTTGTTTGCTCATGAACCAAGACCTCCAACAAAACCAGCAGCAGTTCCTCCCATTCCGCTGCCATCCGTTGCTGATGCAGCATCTGCAGAACCGCTCATTGGTTGGTCGTGGTCTGTATCTGGATTTTGCACTGGGTTTGCTGCAAGCGTGCCAATAGCGTATGGATAACCCCACACGTAACCATTACCTACATAACCTGATTCATGCTTGCGTTTAAATCTGCGTCGCTGCTGTTCTTCAACTTTTCCTGTTACTGCAGCAAATTGAACAGACAGTGGACTTGTTGCTGGTCCAGTTACATACTTACCAAATGTTCCTTTAGGACTTCCAAAATATCCGTCACCGATTGGCATAATTAAAAACTCCTTCAGGGTCAAATACGTGTTGTGCTTTTAGTACTAATGGAGTACCCATCTCACGTCCATGATGTCCACAAAAATAAAGGTCACCATTTGTAAGAGTTGCTCGCACCATTGCTTGCGCTCCACATTTGTCGCATCTATCTTGCACAGTAATTTTACGATGTGTGCTTAATGTTGCGGTCATGAACTAAACCCAGGTTTTGGTAAAGAGTTGGTGTGTGCGTTTGCAGCCATCGAATTGTCCGCAGAAGAAACGCTAATTCCTGCAGGACCATCAAAATGCGTTGATTCAGGCATGGCCTGTTTGTTGGAAGTTATTGATTCTCCACCAAATTGTTCATTTGATAAATTGGCTGTCATAGCACTATTTTGCCTTCTTTCTACCTCTGTGTACGGTCATAATATACGCATGGATAATTCTGCGCGAATTGCACTGTATACTTGCCAAATATGTAATAAACGATTTGTAGTACCAGACCTAGCGCGTGGATGTGAGTATAAACATGAAAATCAAAATGATTATTACAACTCTTTATAAAGCCTTTTTTTGTAAGCATAAGATGACTGAAGAATCATCGTGTCCATTTACAGGAAAAATTTACACGGTATGCAATGAGTGTGGTAAAACTCTTTCTGCAATCAGGGTATCTAATTAATGGCAATTTATCAATATGCATGCATTGAATGCGATAAAGACTATGAAAAAGAACGCCCCATTAGCAATCCTGAGCCTCAATATTTTTGTGATAAATGTGGATATAACCTTAGTCGAGTCTACTCTCCTGTAGGCGCCGTTTTTAAAGGTGGCGGGTTTTATATCAATGATTCTCGTCGTTAGTTATAGTTTGGGTCATCTTCTTTAGCAAAAACTTTCTTCGCTGCTTTATCGGCTGCTTGGCGTTCTTCAACTGCTACGTCTGCAACTGTCTTTGCACCTTTATCAACTGTTGAGAATGCTGCGTTGATTTCATCAAGTGTTAACTTGCCATCATCCATAAACGCACGAGCCAACTTCTCAACAACTGCTGCTACTGCTGTAAGACCAGCAACAAGCATTGCCTTTGCAACTGAGATACCAGCAACTGCACCAGCACCGATAACTCCAAGACCGCTTGCTGCAAAGACTGCAACAATACGCATCAATACGTTATTTAAACTTTTCATGAACATATGCCTGTCTCGATTCCCCCTCAAGTACTAGGTATCATTATCAGTCTTGTTGGATGCCCATACGTTCTAAATACTTATCTTTTTCGCTCATAAGGAAGTCTTGAATGTCCTTCTTGCGCAAATTAATCTGTTGCTTAATTTGAGTGACGACTTCTTCATCTAATTCTTCGTGATGCTCTTCAAACTCCCCAATAGCAATACCAAGGGTCTGCTGCATCACGGCAGCACGCATCTGTGCATCATTCCATAGGAACTCCGCATGCTCTACTTTGTTTTGTTGTTTTTTATCTTGTGTTTTTGACATTTGCTTACCTTATCAGAAGATTAAGAGTAGTTTTTGCGTGCTCATGCTCAGGAGCCTCTTATGAAGTTGTGGGGATATCTAACTACAGACTTAACGTATCTGCAGTACAAATGTTACTTGCATTGTTCTTTGGTTAAGAATGGGCCTGAAGTATTGGCGTCTATCTTTTCTGCAATCTTGAGAGCAGCAAGTGGCTTAGCGCCAGCATGAAGGGCGCCGATAGCGTAAGAAGAGCCAGAACCTACTCCGTAGATGCCGTCATCGCTCATGCAGATAGAGCAATCATCTGCAACATCAAATACCTCACCGCAGACTGCAATCAGGAAGTTAAATCGAGAATCATCGCCTTTTCCATCGCCCTTACCCTCATTGAATTCGTAACCGTTCTCTGTTAAGCATTTTCTAAGAGAAGGCATTACTTTTACAATCATAAAATGATAAACATCTTGGCGGTCTTTTGGTGAAGGTTTTGGCGGAATCCAAATGTGCTGAGCAATATCACAAGGTCCTACTTCTCCAGAACCCGCAATAAGGTAATCGCCACGTTCTGTAATCTTTTCCATCTTTGGATGGTGGTAGATGCGGCCGTCGTCACCAGTTACTTGATTGTCGGCAGCAAAAAGTACTTTGTCGTCGTATTGAACGGCTACAATCGTTGTCATATCCACCCCCTAATAAAGAACCTCCCAAGGATACCATCAGGTACCCGTGGAGAATCTTAAGTCAGAAATGTCCGTTATAGGGCGGTTTTCATCAAAGCATCCCATGTTTTAGGTCCTACGATGCCGTTAGAGTCCAGATTGTCGTGGTTATCTTGAAATGCTACAACCGCTTTTTTTGTTGCTGGGCCATAATCGCCGTCTTCTACCAGCGTGAGGGCATGCTGGATGAGTTTAACGCTATCGCCTTGGTCTCCTGGTTGAATCTTTCCTGGGAATGCTGGGATGATTGGAACAGGCACGCTAGCCTTTACTTCGTTGCCCTTGTAGTTTGGACGACCAAAGCCCACAATAAAGGATGGAATTCCTTTAGCGTTCTTCTTGTAGGCACGAATCTTTTTAACGGCTTCTCCACCGTTTGCCTGTGAACCAGACTTCTTCTTATCCCCTGAAGTATTGCCCTCCATAGTTGTGACGGTTCCGTCTCCATTGTCTTTGACAACAATTCCTACATGCTCAATTGGGGCACCGCCAGATGCAAAATCAAAGTAAACGATATCGCCAGGTGTTGGTTTTGCAGCCGCTGCATCTGACCAGGTTCCCATCTTTTTGAAGGCTTCTGCCCCCGCCATAGTAGAGACAGTGTTAGGAATCTTTACCCCAGCCTCATTTGCAACCCACATGCAGAATGAACCGCACCATGGGAGGAAGTTAGCCTTTGTGAAAGCGCCAAATTTTGTTTCATTATCTTTTGGTCCTTCTACGTATCCTTCTTCTTTGAGCGCAATTTCAACAAGCGCTGCTGCTGTACCTTTGGTTGCCATTATTGCCCTTTCTTCTTTGGCTTGAAGTGCTTATGCTCATTTCCAAATTTAAAGTGTTCAATATTATGAAGGTGGTCGTGGAATTCATTTGGGCTCATTGAGCCTTTATCAGGGCGTGAGGTAGTCCAGGTATTGCCTGTTGGGTCTGTGGTTACATTTTTAGCGTGATGATTATCAATGTGGTATTGAAGGTCGCTATAACCTTGGCGCATAGTACGCCACTCGTTATGGTCAGAGGTTATCTCTGGAATCCACGGCTTATTAAGGCGCTTGGCAAACTTGTTGTGAAAGTCTGCGCTTTCTTCTCTTGGTTCCATTATCGTTCAGCCCACCACATACCGATAACGGTAGCCGCAATAAGGCTTACGATAAAAGTACCTTGAAAAGTAATGTGGGTAAAAAAATACATTAATCCTCCTCGCAAATGCATTTACAGGTATCAGATGTGCAGACCCCAAATTCAATCTCGTGGTCACACTTTATGCATTTAGCCATGGTTTAAGGATACCTTAAAAAAGGTATGTTGAGAGTTTATTTTTTCTTCTTGAGCATAGACCTAACAACCTCATGTCCACGCCTTTCATCTTCACGAGATAACTCGTGTACGCCTTCTGTCTCTTTGTTAGTAAGGTTTACAATAGTTTTTACTGTTTTTTTTGCTTCTTTAAAGCCCACGTTGCTTAACCCCATTGATGGGTCACGGTCATTGGCAATTTTTGCAAGTCCCTTGTCAACAAGTTTGTTGGCAATTCGAGCAGAATGCACAGACAAATCTGCACTAATTTCAGGGACATGACCATACGTTTTTTGAGAGTGCTCTGCCATTGCACCCATTACAGCGGGAACATGAGCAGACGAGCCTGGGGTACTGTGTAACCCAAAGGCTAATGCAGAAGAACCCTCTGCTGGTGCTCTATACCCTCCGATAACCTTCTTCTTACCGTGTTCTAAAACAAAGTCATGAGATTGAACGCCCTCAGAGTCTTTGTAATCAACTCTACGAAAACGAAATTGTTTAGGGTTTAAATTGCTCATTAATAGTTCTTATCACTTTGTGCGTCATCTAAGTTTTTGGCATAAGAAATAGGAAAAATGTGCTCTGGGAATTGCTCCGCAGATAAAGCCACTCTATGGTGTCCGCCAAGAAGTTGATGCTTATCTGAAGGGTATCCCACACGGTCTTGTACGTGAATAACTCCTTTTAAACCTTGTTCTTTTGTTACAGACTCAAGGCTTGTTTTTGGTCCAATACCTTGTCGAGCCAAGAGAGGACCAGAAAGGCTTCTCCATGCGTTACCAGAACGTTCAAAAGCATTTTTGCCAAAACGTTCTTCGCCTGTTTGTTTTGCTTCGTTTAATTTACGATTCCACAATTCGTTATCAGTTTCATCAGGACCAATTGGGCTATTGGACGAACGGTTTTCAACTTCTTTTCGGTCACCTTCAAATGGCGCAAAATGTTCTTTTATTTCAGGACCAGTCATAAACATAGGACGATAACCAGCCTTGATTGCTTTACTTAAATCTTTTGGCGGCTTCATGCGTGTGACTTTGCCCAATTAACGTGACGTTTTACACGGAACCCTACCTCAGAGACGCGAACGTCGTTTCTATTTGAAAGAAGAGATTTGCGTCGTTGTGGGTTTGGGTCCTTCTCTACGGATTCGACTTCGTATACAGAACCAAAAAGAGTGTTACGGTTGGCTGCACGGGCGCCAGCGTAATTATAGGCTTCTGGGTAACTGTGTGTTGCGTACGCTTCTGTAAGACCACTGATTACTTGAGGAGTAGGTTTGATGATATCTCCAGGTTTCATGTTTTCTGTTGTCCCATGAAAGAGTGGTTTAGATAGTGGAGCGCTCATGGCATCAACTGCTTAAAGTGATAAGGGTGAATATTAGAAGGTACATAACGACCTGTAGTTCCGCCTACGTTTTCTGAACTAGTGTCTGGGCCAAAATCAGTAAGCATTGCTAAATGATTACCTCTACGTTTTCTAATCTTATCTTGCATTCCGCTTTTGTTACGAACAACGGATACTGGAAGGTGAGTAACTCCTGCTTTTAGAGCCGCCTCTAACCTATGGTGACCTTCGATGAGGTGACCCCATTTATCTTGGTGATTGTAGTCAATGACAAGAGGATTATGAATTTGACCACCAGCACGAAGTTCGTTAGCAATATCATCAATAGTTTTTGCACTACTTGGATAGGCATGAACACCAGTACGTTGCAAATCTCTTAAACCAACCAAATTTCTAACATGCACCATTCCAGTTGCACTACGAGAATTAGTTCCTTCAATATGACCCATGCCACTTGCATTCATGTGGTCAACTTCTTTAGGGACAGGAAAGGCTTGCGCTAGTTGTGCTGGGTTCATAGTAATGGTGCCTTTGAACGTTGGTATTGAACGTCATTGTCATCATGGTGCTCTACAGGCACTAACATATTAGGGTTAACTTTGTTTGCACCAATTACACGGTGATGACCATTTTGCAGGTAACGACCAGAGTCATCATGGTAAACGTCTACAGGTTTTTGTACGCCTTCGTTTCGAATTGATTTCTGCAAACCAGTTACTTCGTTATCACGCAACTTAGATGTAATCATATCTTTGCGTGATGAATAGTTTGGAGCATCCATCATCGGCATCTTGTTGAGTTCGTGTGCTGGCATAAACATAGCCAGTTGCTGATGAGATATTACGCTCATTTGTTTCCCTCAAGTGGCAACTCATCTTGTTGGAACTGCTGCTTGTTTAAGTGGCGCCCAGAAAATAAACCACGCATTAATTGACTACCAGAATGAATTTCTTTTTCAGAAACAGGCTTAGCCCTATCATAATCATATGGAGAGTAGTCTTTATTAAAATACCTTTTTGCTTCTGTTGTTGCAGTTGTTTTGCCTTGTTCTTTAGTAATGTCATTACGAGGAGTATGAGGAGCGTAAAGGTCTACACCCTCTACCCCTTTTTCTTTCATTTTTCCCATAATACGAGAAACGATTGGTTGACTTTGTGGAGATAAGTCACGGCTTGCAGCAGGCACTTGACCAAACTTCTTCATGGAGTGATTAGCAACGACGCCTAAAGCAGTTGCAACGTCTGTTCGTGCTCCAGGGGTTGCAAATAACCCAGTAATGGTTGGAGGCTTTGCTCCACGGTGTGGTTCATTCCAGAGAGTATGTTGATACTGCTCTCTTCCTTCAAAGGTACCAGTTCCTCTTACCCATTCTGCATTGTATTTAGGGTCAGATTCTTGCAATTCTGGAATATGAGGGTGGGACAGCGCTACGCTGACTGATTCTTTGCCACGCTTAAACACAAAGTTATCGGAGTCGTTAACTTCTTTATAGTCTTGGTTATAGTTATGATGAACATTAAGAAGTTGCTCATCAACTTTACCTTTAAGTTTACGTGGCTTTGTCATTGGTTTTTAAAGTCAATCATTCCCTGCATCTGACGAGCAGATAGCAACTGATTTTTTGGAACAGGTGGAACTTCGCCACCAACTTTTTTAGCCCACGCATCTCCCGAACGTGTGCGAGAGGTTCCGTGTCGTGGTGTTGGTACACCTGGAGTAGTTTCTGCATGTTGCTGTGCTGCATGCCACAACTCAGATGCAAGGCCTTGACGACGGTACTTTGGGTGAGTCTCTATAGCATCGACTTTTCCTTCGTGGTTAGTCACCATATTAGAAATGAATTTGCCTGATTGTGCATCAGACATGATGTACCAGTGTGGGTGATTACGTGTGATGTTAGGGTAGTAATGAACTACGTGCCCTTCTGATGACTCCCAAGATTCTGGTGCTGGCTTATCTGAATGAACATTACGAAGATGCGCTGCGTGTCTATCTTCTGAAAAAAACGACGCAGGACAATGACTGCAACCTAATGCAGGAATTTTATGTCCTGTCTCTGTTTTAATCGGTAGGTCGCCACCGTACTGGTCTGTTTGTTCGCTCATTCGAACTGCCTTGGGCTCAAGTTAACGTTCTTCATAATATGTTTTACTTGTTGGTCCATAGCAGCGTTATCCCACGAAGCAATTGATTCCTTATTAGATTGATGCTCTTGCTCTAATGAACGATTGTCGTGCGGATGCGCGATGTGAGAGTAATCGGGGTTGTGGTCTAACTCAGATGGATTGTGCGCCCAGCCTTGAGATGGCTCGGTCCAGTTAGCGCCATGGATATCGTGAGCAATTTCTTGTGGCACAACTTGCACGCCACATGTAGCGCATTTGGCCGCCTTCATTACTTTACTTTCTCAGGTGGATACTTACTCAAGACTGCCTTGATGCGTCCATCTTTTGCAACACGCACGATGTGACCATCTTTAATCTGAGTGCGATTGAAGCCAACTTTAGGCTTGACATACTTAGGCATGCACACAGTGTGACAGATTTCGCCCCCGTACGTTTTTTAAACCGACGAGGCGTTTTTTCTCAGTAACGACTTACATGATAGTCAGAGATGGGTTGAATTCACTTAGCGGAATGCGCCATGAACCTTCTGGGGCATAGCGCCATTCATCTCGTTGGCAATCCTCCATATGTAGCCAGCCATAGACTTCAACCTCTGAATAGTAATCTCTATCCGTAACACGTGCACCGACTAATACCCAGCCTGGATGAATATCCTTGGGAAATACTGGTATCTCGTCCCTAGTCCTAATTGACTTGACTTCTATATTAGGAAAGACATCAGGCAGATTGGTACGGAATGCATGCTCCTCATTGGGATAGAAGGGGAATGACATTGACTTCTTATACAATTTTGCAACGGCATATTCTGCAACGATAGTCCTTACATTGGCGGCAATCTCTGGCTCTAACTTTGACTTGTCTTGGTAATTGGGACGGTCGATGCTACCGAACTTCATCATCCATCTATTGAGGGCGATATCGGCGCACGCACGGACTTCCTCTTTTGATAACTGAACGATGTGACTCATCCCAACTCCTTCTCATCATCCATCGCACCACATACGGAGCAGGTCACCTGACCATCTAAATCTCTTACAAAGTCGTGCTCGTGAGTCACTGAACTTCTTTTTTAATAAATTGAATGGTTGGGCACGGATAAGAAAATCCGCACTCCGTGCATCTCTTAGTTAGCCCGCTCTTGCCCCTGTTGAGTTGTACAAAGGTATGTAACTGCACGATTGAACGCAGAGCCCTGGTATGTGGGACTTCGTGACTCCCTATTGCTTCTAGCAATTCCTCGTGCTCTTTAAGAAGCGTTATGGCAACAGCATCCATCGTGTCCAGATTCCTTCCTATCCATCTCAACAATTGAGTTCACTTCATCGGTTGCACATAGGCACATTGTAAAATCCGTTCCAACGCTCGTCATTTCAGTCATCTCTGCTCCTTCTTTGAATATCTAGACAACATCTTGTTTACCATATGATAAGTAACGATATAGGTAGGCACAATGAGACAGATATAAAGGAATGACTTCATACTTTCTCTCTGCAATCTCGGCATACCTTCTCTGGGATGCTATAAACAATCAGCGTCTTACAGTCCGTGGCCCACTTTCCGCAGTGGCTGCAGTAGCCCTTGACTATCACCTTAGTCATCGCCACCATCTCTTAGCGGAACCGTATCCGTAAATGCCAAAACAAATTCCTACGGTGTTAAGTACGCAGATATAAATTAAAATCCCAATAATCATTGACAGTTATCCGCCATCCATACCTTAAATAATTCCGCCAACTCAACCAACTCAATCTCGGTGCCCATTGATTCTTCCTGTAAGAATTCTAAAAAGTCATCATCGGCAACCATCACGGGTAGACCTTTCTCATAACCGAAGTGATACTCTTCTTTGGCTTTTTCTTTATCTGCTTTGAGCATCTCAAATACCATCTCTGGTGTCACTTGCTTCTTGAATAAACTGAACATCTATCTCCCCCGTATCGTTACTGGGAGAAAGGCTACTGCTTAAATCGTCAAGGGCAAAATTATCTTTGATGACGTTGCTATGTGAGTAGTGATTCTTCTCATGAGTCCTGATTCTATGGCAATTGGCACATACCACGTCACATTTAGCGATTTCAGCCAACATTTTATCCCAACTGCCCGTCTCGGCTAACTTTGCTGGCTCATATCTCTTGTTTTGTGGTTCACGATGGTCAAAATCGAGTACGTAGTAGGCAAATTTGCCTCCACAGTCGCAGCAGCCGTGAAATTCCTTGTATTTATGCAAAAAATCACGTAATTGACCCTTTTTTTCGCTATTTCTGGCTATGTAGGCTGATTTATTGCGTCGATAGTGCCGTTTTGAGTCCATCTGAGCCTTTAATTTGCCCTCTGGGGTGCCTCTACCTGCTCTTGGCGACATGGGCGGCACGCTATCACGGCCGTTACTGAGAAAGAAATCTTAAACGACAAATGATTTATTTAGGTTTTTTAACAGGTGGGATGGTTTTATTGTAGCGTTGGTTAATAGTTGGCTTATCCCATCTGCCTTTTGGGTTATCCCACTCAAGATTGATAGGGGCATCGGGCTGCTCGTGATACATCACGGCTAATCGGTGTTGTCCATTAAATACCATGGGGATATTGGAAGAGGCATTTTCATCGCCAGTCTTCTTAACATGCTCTTCATACACGTGACGGGGCGCAATAAAGTGCGGCAAATCTTCATCTAATCCACTGGTCATACGGAGAGGGTGCAGGATGCCACGCTTCCTGATGTCTTCGGCAATCCCGATATCTTTGGCTCTCTTATACTTACGCTCCATAACGGCCTCAACAGTGTCTGGAGGCAGTTTTTCATCACGGCGATACACCTTGCCATCTATCTCCGTGGTATTAAAGTCCATCGGATACGAGTGTTGAACAATCTCACGAGCAGTGGCTGTGGCAGGCTTCTTAGCGCCCCACGCTTGAAATTCTGATAGACGACTCATGTGGCCATTGTGACTCATTTTGGCTACTGCCTAGGCCTAAAAACCTTCAACCATGGCTCCGACCTGGCTGCTCCCACGCGTGCGCGTGCTTAACCATGGGGGGTCAACTGCAACTGGCATCGTGTTTACATCACCACCTGACTATCAATCAGGTGGGAACGTGTAAACACGTGCTCAAAGTCAGGTGTTTTCAATAGTTTGGTGACAATCTGGTGACAAGGCTTCGGCTACTACATCGCTACATGGCACGCTAATCGTTGGAGTAACCAGACCAGCAGTTACCTTCCCACGTTGTAATCAGGTACTAATTAAACAATTTCAAAATAGGTAACGTAACCAGATAACTATCGATTCCAACTGCACTCATGGCATCGTGGCTCGCTAGCCTGTTGGTAGATAGTTACCTGATTACATCTGTTACCTGTTAATAGTTACTTATTAACAATTACTTACTATGTGTGCCATGTAATGTGTCATACATATATTCCACATACCACGCACCCACATTGTATTTAGACTGGTCACTTAATTTGTTCCAGATTTCATACATATCGTTACCCCCTCCCATAACTATTACTCTTCCTTGAGAGAGATTCTGTTAATCACTCTCTATCTATATCAACCCCAGGTTGGGTTTTCAGATGTACCAGATATCTCTCTTTATCTATTTACTTCTCTCTTCATTCTCTATCTGTTAAATCATTACTGAGAAAAAAATCCATGCGCGGAAATTTCCCACCATGTCATTACGTCATCACGACCATGTGAACTAATTGAACTTTCAACTACCTTCCATGAGTTACTTCGATGCGCCACGCTCATGTGTGAGCCACGTCTCCAAATCGCCACCTCGCCAGATGCCCCTGTGAGCCCCTATCAGCCCCTCTCTGGGGTCATTGGGTCAATCTGGGGGGTAATCGCCTCTAATCGGGCTTCTAGGGTTTGTGAGGGCTATCTGAGCGTAAATCCCACACGCTCAACACGCCTGTGCGCCCCAGACACGCTCTACCTATCTATTATCAGGGTGTCGCACGTTGTCCGACATCTGTGGTTCAATTCTCCTAGCACACCCCCTGCGGTCTGATTCGAATCAGAATCTCTTCGGAGCATTCGAGTCATCAACTGAAAGCGTGAAAAAGGCTAAAGAAGTAAATCGCAATAGCGGTGAACTGATTCGAATCATTATGAATCCCTAGGGAATTCGATATCAGGTGACGGAAAGCGATTAGGACTTTTAATTACATAGAGACTAGATACACACGACTTAATTGTTATTGGTCGTTACTGGAATAAATAAATGATTCTGTAATGGCGCAATTAATTCTCGTTGATAAATAACTGCAATATGCATGCACTCAACGACAACTAAGTTACTTCGAAACGTTAATGAAAATTAATCGTGAATAGTGTGGGGCTAGTGAGATTCATGGAATGCAATCAATATCAATTATGGAATGCCAATAATTACATCACGCCTTATGTGTTGCTACTTATTGGTGCAGTCAGTAATCAATCTGTACGACAGAACATTGACGTTGATATTGAATGCATAGTGATTCTGCTTATGTATTTTCTGCGGTTGCAACTAACACTCATTCAGCGAAATGGCATTGGTTGCAATCGTGGTGAACACATAAACGAAAGGCAACACAATGAAAAACACATACGCAATCGGTGACATCTACACCACAACCAAAACACAAGAAACTGGAACGATTAAAGAAATCGTTGTAATCAAACCAGACCTTGTAAAAATCCGACTAGACGTTGCTGGCGATACTCGCTGGACAACATGGAAACCCGAATAACAACTACAACACAAAAGAGGGGCAACACATGGCAACTGCAATCGCAAATAATAAATCGGCTGAATACATTCAGAACCGAATCAATTTCACAGCCAGTAACTTCAAGGGATTTAATCTCTCGACAACACCTGACTGCTTCCGACCTGCAACTGGTCGTTTGCAATCAGACTTGGTTGTACAACTGCAACAAGATGAACCCGACTACATCATTTACTCATATGGCACACCAATCGCATGGCATGGCAAATTCGGTTGGCACTTACCAGCAATCAAATACTCACAGATAACATCACGTCACCAATCACTAGTTAGAGGGGCAATCGCATGACAACTTTATTTATGGGAACTGATTACTCTGAAATCATTCTTGCAATCAACGGCAAACTTGATGATGAAATCGATAACGACATAACTGTTCGAGAACTCATTAAAGAAGAGAACATCGAAATTCTGCGTCAATTTTTATCCGCACATATCAACCACAATGAAAAGTGTGAGAATGGTCGTACAGAAGATAACGGCGTGTTCAAAGAATTGTTAAAGATAGAAGATGAATTCACATTCTTAAATATCTTCTACGCTCTTGTTCCTCTGATGTGGTGTTAGGAGATACCAATGAAGGATTTCAATCTAAAAGAACTCGGTGTGATTCACATGGTCATTGATATGGCTCTGGAAAATTCAGATGACCTTGATGCACCACCACACATCATCACCACATTCGAATCAATACTTGCAAAGTTGCAACCACTCATTGATGAACAATGTGAAATCTTTAATGAGTTTCAAGAACTCACAACACAACTTGCAGATGTAGAACTTGCATCACGCATCATCGCAAAGAATCCAGATGCAGTTACAACTGAATACACCAACTAACCAATCAAAAGAAACGGAATACAAAATGTCAACATCTCTATTCGTACCAACGCTCGAATCAACATCGCACTACATTCCACGAACCTTCTCTGGTGGAATTGGTGAGTATCAAGCCTTTGACTTTGCATCAGATAACAACATGAACGTGTTGTCAGAAGGTGCAACTGGAACTGGTAAAACTTCTGCGGTGCTTTCGTATTGCGCCCAACGTCACTTGAACTTCTTTGCTGTTCCTTGCAACTCTGCAATCGACTTCACTCAGGTGATTGGTGGACTCTTTCCAAACGCTGACGGCAAACTCGAATGGGTTGACGGCGGTATCACGAAGATAGTTCGTGAGGGCGGTGTGCTTCTCATTAACGAATTAAATAATGCGCCAAAGAACTTGTCGCAGTACCTCATGTCATTACTAGATGACCGACGTTCAATCACTCTCATGGGTCATGGAAACGAAGTTGTGAAGGCGCACCCAGACCTTCTCATCATCGCTGACCAGAATCCTCACTATCGTGGAACACAACTTCTCAACGAAGCATGGAAAGACCGATTCGAAATCAAGTTGCGTTATGAATATGACAACGAGATTGAAAAGAAAATTGTTGCATCGTCATCACTTCTGGAACTTGCTAACGGAATGCGTGCAACTTCACGACAAAACGAATACGCATCAGCAGACCGAGGAACAATCTTCGAGACACCAATCTCTCCACGACTTCTTAAAACATTCGAGAAGGTTGCAAAGGGATTGACATTCGAATTCGCTGTCGAGAACTTCATCAATAACTTCACAGATGAAGAACGCCCTGCAGTCAAGATGCTTCTTGAAGGCGTTACATACAACATCAAGGAAGAACTCGGACTTGCTGTTGATTCAATTAAAACCGAATACGCAAACGCTTAAGGAGACATCGTGCAATACGGAGATGCAATTAAAGACTGGGAGTTAGAACTTCTAGGTGTAACTCGCAAAGAGATTGAAGAGCAGAAGGCTCGTGAAGAACTCAAAAAGCAGAAATTAGAACGTTTCACACAATTCTTCGGGCGTGTTAATTCTGCATTCACATTCCGCAAGGTGACTGTAAAGATTGAAGATTCACAGTTATCTGCACCAGCATGGTCAACAGCATCAGAAGTTACTTTCAATTCCAGAATGATTGAAGAACTTGATTCTGCTCGTGCTATCGCTGGCATCAAGGGTCTAGACCTTCACGAGATATCACATATCCTTTACACATCTCGTGAGGGTTCAGAACTATTCGATTACGTCAAGGAGAATAAATTCTTCATGGCGTATAACTGCTTGGAAGATTCCAGAATTGAATTCCTCTTTACATCGAAGTATCCGTCAACGATTGATTGGTTCACATCAACTATCTTGATTCACTTCGTTGATAAGCCAAATGCATTCAATACCTCATATCCGTTGCTATGCGGTCGCAGATATCTTCCTGTTGAATTGCGAGCCCGTTCTCGTAATGCATACCCACATCAACACCTTGTCGACGATATCTCTGATGTCGTTACTCAATATCGTTCACTTATCTTTCCTGCTGATACTGATAAAGGAAAAGAACTCATCGCCAAATTCCACGACCTGCTACAGCAGACTGGTGACGATTCTGGTGAGGGCGAAGGAGAGGGCGAGGGCGGTACTGGTACAGGCAAGGTTCGTATCTCACAAGGCGCAGGAGAGGGCGATACAGTCGTTCGTATCTCTGACCCATTCGGACATGGCTCACGTCCACATGAGGGCTTGGAAACCTCTGCACAGTCACGACCACAACCAGCACGCAAGCAAGCCAACGACTTGAAGCGTGCGCTCGATAACGATTCAGTCGACGATAAAGAATTCGCTGAATCACTCAAAGATAAAAACGTCATTGATATAGATATTAATGACATTGAATTCGATGATGCAGATGATTCTGATTCAGATAATTCTGATGCAAATACTTCTGGCGATTCTGATTCAAATGATTCTGGTGATTCAACTGGTGGTGATTCTGCTAGTGATTCTGCTGGCGATATCGTTAACACATTAATTGACAATCTTCTTGAAGATATTCTCAACGATGCAGATAACGTCAAAGAATTAAACGACACTCTTCGACAACTTGGTGGACTCACTTCTCTTTCTACCAATAAATCAAAAGAGCCAGAGTTAAATCGTTATCACTCGCTCACACCAGATGCAGATACATTTCACGCATCACTTGCATTCGGTCGTGAACTTGAACGCTTGCGTGCAACGTTCGACCCTGCTTGGGATAAATACCAATCACAAGGTCGTATCGATGCACACAGGTATCTTCGTGGCGATGAACTCGACACAGTATTCGACCAATGGAATGAAGGTCGTGAAGATGCAACTGAGATTGAATGCGTTATCGCACTCGATGTCTCTGGTTCGATGTCTGGCAAGAAAGCAACGAATGCATATCGTGCGATGTACGCAATCAAACGTGCGCTAGATAGAATCGATGCAAACTGCACAGTCATTACATTCCACGACAGCACCCACGTTCTCTATCGTGCAAAGGATAAGGCTGGCGCACAGATTCGAGATGCTGGTACTGGTGGTGGAACTGTTGCAACTGATGCAATCACCTACGCAACTAAGTTACTTGCTGAAACTGAAAAACCAGTACGTCTCTTCGTTGCAATTACTGACGGCGAATGGTCTGGCAATCAAGATGTAAATCACGATGCAATCAAGCGCATGAGTAATGCTGGTGTGCTTACAGCACTTGCATTTATTCCAGATACAGATTCATCAATCACACTCAACGACGAGAATTCACATCATTGTGAAATTCGTGAAGTGGTTCGTAACCCAATCGACCTCATCGGGTTGGTTCGTTCAATCGTTAAATACGGAGTCAATCGTCGATTGATTTCTCACTAGTTCAAAGGTGGGGCGCATGAGGGTGCGCCCCATTTACTACTTCAAACAAAAAGGAATCTAACAAATGAAATTTACAGAACTTACAGTAGGTACAACATACGCAGTCATTCCGTCATGGGATTATTCATCAGCAGATAAGAAGAACGCAGATACAGTTCAACGTCGCTCTGTTGCAAAGGCAGAGTTAATCTCACTTGATAAATATCAATACGAAGTATTTCGTAGCGAGACAGTTGACCACCCACAATTCAAACCAGCACCAAAGGGTTCTCGTGCTGTTGGTTATCTTGTCTCATCAACCGACTGGGCTGATGCAAGCGACCCAAATAAAAAAGTTTTCTGGCTTGCACGTCCACAGGACATCGTTGCTGAATACTCCACACTCGAATCTCGTTGGGCTATTGAAGAAGCCGAGGAAGCACGCAAGAAGGCTGAACAGGAGGCTCGTAGAGTAGAAGAAGAACGCATTGAACGTGAGGCTCATGCTTATGCTGAGCGCATCGTTACTTCATGCACCGAAGTTCTTACTTCAATTCTTGGTGACCGAATCAAGAACGTACGAGGTGAAGTAACTCGCAAACGTGACATGACTACAGGTAACTATCTTCCTTGCGCCGAGTTCACTATCGACGGACGAACTATGCAATATCTTGCAGAAAAGATTCTAGAAGCACAGGACTTGGTGGCATAACATGAACGTACCAATTATCAATGTAAATAATTCTTCACTCGTTGAGGAATCTGTATATGCAAAGAGACTTCGTGATTACTACTCAAAAGATTATTTGCAATCAATGGGTGATAACCAAGATTACATCTGGAATGGTCGCAAGCGATTAGACGGATATGCACAGATAAAAACCACGCACTTCTCTATTCAAGAAGAGGAATACAAGGGTCATCAAATTGTGGTTATTGGTTATCATAAAGAGTTCCAGTATTACTTATCGCGTGGCACACTCGAACACGTTGACAAATATGAAGAATTAGGAACAGCAATCTTGGAGACACAGGTTCATAAGTTTTCGAACTACATCGCATTCGGATACAGAATTGGTGACACCAGTTCAGCAATAGATAGCCTCAACTGGTCTTTTCAGTTTGCTGTTATCAAAGGTACATTCGAAACCGATTCATTTGATGCAACGATGAAGAAGGCAAAGAAACGTATCGACCTGCAAGCAAAGATAGTTGCAGTCAGCGATGAACTGATTCGTATTGCTGATGAACGAATTGTTTGTTCATCAACAGCGATGCAGGACTATTCTGTATACAACGCACTCGTTGGTGACCATGTATTTATTCAGGCACATGGTCGACTTCGTAAAGGAATCGTGGTCGATACGACTGGTTCTCGATTCATCGTTGGCTATGTAACTCCGTCGAATCATAATGAGTTGAAGTTCAAAACTCTTCGACTATCAAATCTGTATACACAGGCAAAAGTATGAGCCAATTAAAAGAATGCAAAGAATGCAAAGAAGTGAAGTTACTTGAACACTTCGACATCACCAGAAAAAAGTTACTTGCAATCTGTAAGCCATGCAGACGGCAACGAAATCGTAATTACTACCTCACTCGCAAAATCGATATCAAGAAATGGCTCTTCGATTATCTGTCGCAGAACCCTTGTATCGACTGCGGTGAAAGTGACCCGATGCGACTTCAACTCGACCACAGGGGCGATAAAGAGTTCGTTATTGGTAAGTCACTCGTTGGTAAGAGTAAATCTCTTGCAGACGTGCAAGCAGAAATCGCAAAGTGCGATGTGCGATGCGCGAACTGTCATCAAGTAAAAACTCATGGTGAACAGAACACTTGGAAATATCAAATGAATCTAGAAAGGAAACACCATGAATAAACAACATCTCACACGTCGTGGTTGGGTGGTTCTAGTAATCCTTCCAATCATTCTCTTCGTATCGCTATTTACTTATGCCACTCGTGACATCTGCTACGTCGGTACACAGTACGGAAATATATTGGGCTATGGCTCATGCAACGACATGATTGACCGAGTAATTAATGGGGGCAAATAAAATGGCAAAAGATGAAAACACAATCTCAGTTATATGGAGTCCAGAAGATATCCAATCACTCGTACCTAATATGAGCGATGAGGAAGCAGTCGAAGCACTTCACACGATTCGAGATTCATTCAAAGATAGAGCAACCGAAGAAGGTTGGCAGATTCTAGAAACACTTCTAGAGATGTACGGATACAAAGAGGAAGAAGAGGAAGAATAAATGGGTTACGTCGAACTTATTCCAGTAACAGCAAAGCAGTTAGATATTTGCGATGAATGCTGTCAACAAGGATTAAAATCATCAGGAAAAACTGTCAACGATGAACATGGTGACCCAGTTATTTTCTTCTGCTTCAACTGCGTACAGAAATTTAAGTTGTAAATAATCTTGTCGAATGCGAGTCAACATAAGTTCTTGGTTATTCATGCCGTTCTCTCTTATGAAGGACGTTCACGACCTCAGCAGACCGAGCGAAACGTACCTGCTCGCATTCGACTTCCCCTTATTAGTAGAAAGGAAAAAAATGATTCAACAAGTTATTTTCGATAACGTAGAACTACTTACTAACGATGAAAAGAACAGCATTATTCTTCATCACATGAACAGTTCTGCATCAATAGATGAACTCTCCAAGGTGCTTGGTATCGACCAACTCATCATTCAAAGATTCATATCCAATTATCAGAACAGATTAAGAGGTGCGTGACGTGTTAACAATCGAAGAAAAGAAATTAAGAAATCTTGCTGTGTCTCGTGCAAAGCAACGACTCGCAGTAAACAATGCAAATGAATATCGAAAACTATTAGTTGAAGAATGTGAACGTGTTGGTGTTAGCGCACCAAAAGAACATGGCACAACTAAAGTTTCTCTGGAACTTGAATTAAAAATTAAACAACTTGAAAAGTTAATTGAATCGCAACACCTTCAATGTGACTTCTGCGGTTGGAATGAGCCAGAGGGATTACTCGTTGGCTCAGATAATAAACTTCGTTGTTCAGTTCACACTTGCGAAATTTGTAAGTATGAAGGATACGCACGTTCTGGCGGTGACATTCGATGCAATACGCACGCACCAGAACATGACAAGGGAGATTAAAATGAATAAACATCAAGATGATTTAATTAAATCAATCGACTTTGCCAACGAATTTATGAAGGTAGTTCGTGGATTCAAAGTCGAACACGACCGACCTGACGGCTTGCCACAGGACGTTAAAGAACATCTTGCCAATCAACATCTCAACACCTTTATTGCAGAACGCAATCTAGAGCCAGAGATGCTCATCTGGGGAATGCTCCACATGATTGAAATTTTATTGGAGTATTGTGATTTAGAACCAGAAAATTTAATGTCTGTCATGGATACATTCGTACAACACATTAAAGATAACTCAGAGATATATGGAGATAAAGATGAGAATGACTAGACCAAAGAAGGCACTATCTGTCGGATTCGAATTGACAACAGAGCGACCCGATATCGTTGATGCACCATGTCAATCAGTTGACCCAGAGACGTTCTTTCCAGACCCAACAGACCTTGCGTTAACTCGTGAAGCAAAGTTGCTATGCAAACAATGTAATGTAAAAATTAAAAAAGATTGTCTCACATTTGCGCTTATCAACAAGATTGGTTACGGGATATGGGGTGGACTTACTACAGATGAAAGAAGAAACTTTAAACGTAGGGAGCAGAGAAGTGAAAGTAAGAATTCGCTATGACAGATTGGCTAACAAGTACAGACATCGCAAATCAAATCGGAGTAAAGGTTCGCACGATATACAAGTATCGAGAGCGCGACACCCTTCCAACCCACGATGCCATGATTGGCAACAGACCAGTATGGAAGCAGACAACAATCGACGAATGGATAGTAAATCGTGATTCAAATGAATTGGAGATTCAGTAATGGCAATAAAAATTAGAGACTGCGTGGAATGTGCAGACCAGCATTACACCAAAGATATGTATCCACATGAGGGTGCATATATCTGCGAACAATGCTTTCACGATACTTTTAAGTTCGAAAAATCTGATGAATTGGAGATTCAGTAATGAATAAAATAACTGTCGAAGTAAATGATGAATGGTTAGAGTTTCTTGGAGAGATGAGTCGTGACAACAACGGATTCGTCTGGTTGAAAGTTGAACGAAAGTAACTACGTCCAAATTCTTGGACGATATAAAAAGTTACTTCAAATTACATAAGCAGAATCAAATCTCGCTAGGTGTATCTAGTCTCATTATGTGGACACCCCAGATTTCGGTCTGGGGTTTTTTTTGACTTCTAAGTTACTGGTCAGTAACCTACTGATGAGTAACATGGCACAGATTGGGGGTGGCAGATGTACGTTGTAGAGCGAAATGGTCGGTGGACTGGCTATTACAGGCAGGGCGGTAAACGCCTCTCTGCTGGCACATGGGCAACAAAAGTGGAAGCCGAATATCACGCCATGCAAGCAGGGGTATCGGGCGTTACAGAGCCTTCCAGAGCCGTATTTACCCTATCCGAATATCTAGAGGGCTGGTTCAAGAGTGCAGACCTCATGCCGATTACGCTTAAGGGCTATGAATCGGTTCTGAGAAGATTCGTCATGCCCGAATTAGGAGCACAGAAAGTAACTGCCATCTCAGTTCGCCAGATTTCAGAGTTACTTGCTCGCTTGCGGGCGCAGGGGGTCGGTAGCGCGACTGTGGCGCAGGTGAAGGCATCACTAGGGTCAGCCCTATCTCGGCTCGTGGAGACTGGTGAACTGCCTGTGAACCCCACCAGAGGCATTAGGGTGAAGCAGAAGCACGCAGATATCCAGAATGTGCTTGAACCAGAAGAATTCAAAGAGATACTCAATAACTTACCAACACATGGGGCAAAGTTACTTGCCCAGTTCCTAGTGGTATCGGGTTGCAGATTTGGTGAAGCGACCGAGATGAGGGTCAAAGATATCAATTTCAAGAGTGGCGAGATATATGTCCAGAGGCGAGTGAGTGATTTGGGAGCAAGCCATACCAGTAGGTTCATGGTCATTGATGCCACAAAGTCAGGTCATAAGAGAAGCCTCACCATAAGCAAAGCCCTACTACTAGAGATTCAGGGCTATGTCACAGCAAAAGCCCTACGAAAAGATGACTTGCTGTTCTCAAGGTTACTGGTAGGTGAACAGACTAAAATAAAGAGTTCTCGTAGCACAAAGCCTTCTCGACCATTCGAGAAGGACGGAAAAAAGTTCCAGCATGGAACGCTGTACGCCTACACGCATGGCAGATGCAGATGTGAGGCTTGCTTAGGGTCGGTGCGAAAGCACAGGCAGAAAGCAAAGCCATACCAGAAGCCAAAGCCATACCAGAAGCAACATCGGTTCATCGACCAAACGAGTCACCTGCCACGAGATGTATGGAGAACAATCTGGAACAAAGCAATAGATAAGTCCGCAATCGGTTGGAGTCCAAGAACCCATGACCTTCGGCACGCTAACGCTACCCACCTTCTAAAAAGTGGGGTAGATGTGCATGAGGTCAAGGAACGTCTAGGTCACCAGTCGATTAAGACGACAGAGCGATACTTACATCGCCTTCGTCACAACCAGTCAAAGGCATCAGAAAGTGCCAGCGACTTTTTGGAGTGATGATGAAACATCTACATAAGAATAAAGCAGTTGTAATTTGGGCTATAGGAGTTCTAGTGGTTGGTTTACAGGTTGCTGGCAGTCATACTGCCGAAGCCTTGAAAGCCATACCACAAGCCCAATCACAACTATCAGAGAAAGCATTGCGTGTTAAGACCCTTGATAAGTTCCACAACGCTGACAGCCTCACCAAGACAGACTTGATGCAGTTACTTTCAGCCGTGGGATTCAAAAACAAAGCCTTACAAGAAGCATGGGCAATCGCAATGAAGGAATCTAAAGGCAATCCTCTCTCCCATAACGGAAACCGAAAGACTGGGGATAACTCTTACGGGTTATTCCAAGTCAACATGATTGGTTCAATGGGTCAAGAGCGTAGGGATAAGTTCAATTTGGATTACAACGCCAAATTGCTTGACCCTGTGGTTAATGCTCAAGTTGCTTATCACATGAGCAACGGAGGCAAGGACTGGAGTGCATGGAAGGGAACAAAAACACCAGTAGTAAAGAGCCTCATGGCTCAGTTCCCAGACAAAGCAAAAGCAAAGCCATAGCAAAAGCATAGGCATACGGGAAGCCCCCCTAGCAATAGGGGGGTTATCTCCCAGAGAAGGAGCGCAGATGGACGGTAAAAACTACTTAAAATTAGCAGAGCAGTATGAAAAGCAAAGCAACAAGTCATACCAGAAGCAATACCAGAAGCCCAAACAACAGCACGAGCAACATCACAAGCAGACGCTAGGTAATGATTACAGTAAGAAGGTTGAAGAGTTACCTCTCATTGCTGAAGAAATAGATGCCTTCTTTTGGGGCAAATTAGTTCAACTTGGTTGGCGCATTGACAGCACACCACTTGAAACTTTAAATTCAACCGCCAAAATTACTCGGTTTATTTATGTATGCCCAGATTGTGATATGCCTCTTCACTTTGAAGGCTCATTACAAATAACTCCAACTAAAGCCAAGAAGATGTGTGATGTTAGTTTGTTACAAGAAAAGTTAGTTAGACATCAAACCATAGCCAAAGATTGCAAAGCCATACCAGAAGAGGAAGCAGAATGAAGTGCTACGTAAAAGGTTGTCTAGAAGAAGTTAAATGGATAATTTTTATAGATGGCTCAACAGCGTGCGATGAACACGCCCCAGGAGATTACTCAACAGAACTCTAGCAAAAGCAAAAGCCCCACCAAAAGGTGAGGCTTAAGCCAAAGCAATACCAGAAGCGTTACTGGTTATCTTTAATTAACCGTACTTCGCAAGCATCAGTGGTGCAGTAAGCCTCACCAATAGCATCAGCAGCCATTCCAGCATAGACACCAGTTAAATCAATAGGGAACAACTTCATAACTCCATCGTTCTCATATTCTTCGGCAGTAATCTGTGTGTACGGCATCTGTGGGTAAACAGCATTACCAGAAGGTAAGAATGAAACAGTCTTAAGTTGACCGTCATACATATGCAAAGCCGTACCAATAGCCGAAGCCTCTGTTGTTGGGTCAAAAGAAATAGTTACGGAGACAGAGTTGTCTGACCAGTAGCGTTGAGCGGTAGCAGCGAGTGCCATCTTCTCGTAGATACTGACATCCTTCTCACTGCGCTTTGCTTCTGACTTGATAGGGAAGAAGACAACGCTAGTCGTATCAGGAGATTCGCTTGCTGGTTCTACTCTGTAGTTTGCCAACTTAAAGAGTGGCAGCATCGGGTCAGAGTTAGCAAAACGAATTGCACGGTTGAAGTACTCACCGCCAACAGTCCAGTGAACTCCAGGGCTCTCGCCTGCAAGAATACTTACTGTGCCTGATGGTTTAACAGTTGTCATCTTGATGGATTCACGGATACCAAGCCACTCAGAGTACGAGGTGTCATACGCCTTGATGGTCTTATATCCCTCGTCCATCCATGTGCGAAGAATTGGAAGACCACGGTTATCTGCAAAGTTTGCTACCCCTGATACAGATGTACCGATGCGACGATTACGCTGCATGATTGCATTTGTTTCTTCCCAATGAGTTGGAAGGAGAGTCACTGTCTTTGCATACAGGTATGCAAACTTTAATGTGCGCTTAAAATCATCTAAATCTTTGTGACGGTTTAAATACGTCTCAACCAACGTACAGCACTCATACGATTCAAGTGATTGCTCAGCACACGGGTTGTAACCAGAAATGCGCCAATCCCTGTTGTTGATTGGGTCAGAAAGTCGACCATATTGCTTTGAGATATCCATCCAAATAACTCCAGGCTCACCGTTGTGCGCAATGCCTTCAATAATGTTATCTAAGTTGTCACCTACATTAACAGCCACAGAATTATTTGACATCCATGCCCAGCCTGGACTTGCTGGATTGTAAGAGTTTCTTTCTGGAAATTTATCTGCGTTCTTTAAATTAAGAAACTCTTGGTCATCTATGCGACCAATTAGTAACTCTGCAGAACGACGTACATTGCCAGAAACAACGCATACGCCGATAAGATTGCCAATATCAGCAATGTCGATTCGAGTAAGTTTTTGCCCACCGCGACCAGCAAAGATTTGAATGATGTAGTTGTGGAGTTTGATAAGAGGTTCGGGCCCTGCTGCTGTTCCGCCAAAAGTGCGAATATGCTCCCCTGCTTTGCGTATTTTCGAATAGTCAAAGACAGGAGTTTTCGTGTCTGGCTTGAGGTAGGCGTTAATGAGAAGTGCTGTTGATTCGACCCACCCCTCTCTGGTATCTGGAATGACATACGCTTCTCCTTGTTGTGGGTCGTAAATAGTGAAGTCTTTATCCGCACCCCTATCGTCAAATCCTACTCCAACACCCAGCATGGATGCCTCCATGAGGAAAGCAAACGGTTTGGCTGGCTCAACCTTATTCATGGAGCCAGTTGATACAAAAGCACAGTTCTGCAGCGCTGCCGAGTTACGCTCCTTATTTACGATGGCTGTACCCATCACCCAGAGTCCACGACCTGGGGGTGTCCACTTCAATTCAAAAAGGCGGTCAAAGGCTTCCTTGGCAGAGGAGGCTGCCTTGGCATCAGACCATGGCAGGCGGTTAGTCTTGGCGTGGTCTTTCTGTAGTGAGTACATTCCGTTAATGACTCTCTCGCATACGTCTGTCCACGTCTCCTTAGTACCATCTTCCTTAATACGTGAATAGGTTCTGAGAAAAGTAATCTCTCCTACTGAATTTCCTGCTGCATCTCTGTATCCGAATGGTGCAGTCTTGCTTCTGTATGGCGCCACAAAATCTTCGGCTAACTTAAATGAGAATAATGACATAACCCCTACCATTTCTATAAATTTGCAAATACCCCTCAGTGGGTTGCTTAGTATTACGCTTGGAACCCTATCAGGTATATGTTAATAAGGTGAAGTACTAAAGCCAAACTTGAGGGGCTAAACTCTGCTCCACCTTGCTCCACTATGTTCCACGCTACTCCACACGTTGTTATCAGGTAATATTATTTTTCAATAGACTCGGAAATAATCTTGGTAACAGTCTCTTCTCGAAGCGTTTCTGGTAATTCTTTTAGCGCTTGAGCACGGTCTCCAAAGATGGCAGAAAGCACTCCACCAGAAGATTGTCGTTGCGCTGTAATCTGAATGAACTCCTTATTGGTATCCATGTCCTTAACTTGACCAACCAATTTATACAGTCTATCGATTTCTTGCGAGAGGTTAGGGTCTGCATAACCTCCATTCATTTCTTCTGCAAAACGCATAAAAGCCACTCTTTGACCCTGCATTTCAATGATTGCAGTAAGCAAAGATTTTAATTGCTCTTTAGTTTTAACTTCAATAGGAAGGTTAAACGCACACATATTGTCTGGTTTAAATGCTGGGCAATTGCTTGCAACAAAACAGGTGTTGCATTGTCGAAGAGAAGATTGTTGGTTATTGATGACTGGAACATCTTGCAAAATGTCTTTGCCGTTTTCATCTTGTTCAACTATCGTCTTCATCTTTACGCCAAAAACAGGAAGGTTCTGTATTTCTTCGGGGTCTCTTGGAACTACTTTATTGGGCTCTTGTTTCCGCACTGGCACGTCACTGTTATCAGAAGCGGGAGTTTCAAATCCCATTAAACCTGTTAAGAAGGTATCGCTATTATCAGGTAAGTTCTCACCTTTACCACCTTCAATAATATGAAAATCAGGTGTCTTCTTATCCATTGATGTCTCCAACTGTTGGTATGACCAGACGGCAACTCTAGTCGCTTCAAGGGTACTATCTTGCACGAAGTCTAAATAGTTTAATCCAGCCTTCTCCACCATAGCCTTATAACGGGGTCGTGCTTGGTCTTTCATTTTCTTTGGATAGCGGTTTAATTTGGTGCCATCCCAAACGATAGTCTCGCCTCGTCTCATGGGTGAAAGCCAAGACAATGTACTGGCTGTACTAAATGGTATCTGTCTTAAATTGTCTGGCTTAGCACATCCAAGAGCATGGAACTGGGTCTTATATTGTCTGGAGTAACTTCGAGTTACGGCCGCCAAGTTAGTTACTGACTCAATCTCGTCATTAGGGATAGCCACATTCTTGTGGTCTTCGCACATCTTTCGGAGTGTTTGTTGTCCATATTCTTCATGCCAGATAACCCACAGTTTGGGGTCGTTATTGAAGAAGAAGCGCTGCTGCTCTATCCATTCATAGCCCAAAATTATTGAGTCAAATTCTAAAAAGGCTGTGGCTCGGTTTGCATTGTTGACAAGAAATTCTTGATAGTCGGCGGCTAAATCAATAAGTTCTTGTTTTGACAGCCCAGCCTTTTCAGCCTGTGGAGCGCCTGATTCAATGAAAACCTTAGTCTCTGCATCAAAGTGTTCGCTTATAAGCCAATTTTTAGTTTTAGGTAAGCCACGTTTACGGAGCCCCCAGTAGTTAAGCCCCATCGACTCAACTTTTAGTTTTTCGAGAAGGGTTCTGTTAGAGCCAACTTCAACTCCAGAAAAGATGAGATTCATTAATCTTGCCAAAATTCTAACGATTTAGGACTAGCAGCATCTTTGGATTTAGCAACGTTAACTCTATCAATAGCATTTTCAATATCAGTCCATTTGCGTACCTTGCTAGGTGCATCAGGGCGACGCTCTACGGCAAGATAGCCTGGGTTCATAAACATGATGGTAGGAACACCTTGCTCTTCAAATACCCATGCACACATGGATGGGTCAGAGTCAACGTAGAGTTCTACTGGAGCCTTACTACGACTTATAATGAATTGACGTTTCTTTAAATCTTCACCTTCAAGGTGGTAAGACGTGTCAATCAATTCATCATAGTTAATGATTCCGTGAGAGTGAAGCCAGTGTTTTGCATCCTCTGTATTGCGGGACGTTATGATTGCCACACGATTATTAATATTAAGGGCATAATAAAGCATTACTCCTGCACGGATAGGTTCCCCTGTATCCGAACTTAATACGCCATCTAGTGATACGAGTACGTTCATTTAGTCCTATCCGTTTGACTCCACAGTTGTAGCATCAATAGGTTTTACGTACGTATTGTATGCAAGAACCCAATCTTTAGAAATAGCCTTTTGTGCAGCCTTTAACGTAATGGTTCCATCACAAATTAAACGCTTTAACTTGGTTTCAACTACGTCTTTTTTACGAGCATTGTTACCTGCGTATGGTTGAGGAAATAAATTTTTTGGGTTAGTAGGAGAACCGCCAAGTTGAAGGGATATGAGGTGGTCTTCTTCATAGCCTTTTGGGTCTGCACCCCAAACAGCAACGTAAGACTTATAATCTCCCGCTAGTTGCGTATCTTTTAATTTGTTTGTGTAAGAAACAGATGGGCGAACAATATCTGTCCAACCTGGCTTACAAATATTGTCTTTAATGTTTGCTTGTGTAACCGCAGAATTTAACGCTCCAGGAGTTACTTTAGCATTTGGTTTTACCCAATCAGGAGTTGCTCCGTACGCTGCAATGGGCGTTAGTAATAATACTATAAGTAGTGCCTTCTTCATCCATGACTCCTGTATGTTGCTGCTCTACGAATTAGGGTCTGAGTATCGGGCAGGTCGACGCCGTATGTGCTATCTGCTTGTTGCGCTTTGTACGCTGCCCAGTACTCAGACATCTTTTTAAGTGCAGGAACTGTGCCGTAACGTTTTCCTGCTTGCCATCTATAATTGTAAAAGTCAGAGTAACCCTGACCTGAAGTACTAAACGCAATGCGACGGGCATGATGAATATCGTCATATAGCATTGACCCTTGTATCATTGCAGATTGCAAACGCGCTTCTGCATTACGACGGGTTGCGTCGTTGCGTGCTGCGTGTAACTCTGTAATTGCGTTAGAGTAACGAGAGACAATGTCTCCCGCCATCTTTCGGTCATGCTTTGCCATCTCTTCCCACACAGCATTGTGTGGTGCACCAGTCCTTACAGGAACTACAGTCCACTCATTATGTGTAAGGTCGTAGGCTGCGTATGGGTTGATGGTACGAATGTCTGTAGCGCCAGGGTTAACGTAAAAAGTTACTTCAAAACCATTCCAATTTTTTGTTTCTGGTTGGAGATGCTCACGAAAATCTTCATTTAACATCTTGCTAACTTCAAGGTCAGTAAGCCCCTGATATTCTGGATGTGCTTTACGGAATTGAATGTAATCAACACCAATGAGGACATCAAGGTCTGCTGGGTCCCGCTGCGCCTGCCATTGATAGGAAACGCCAGAACCAGCAAGCCATACGGTTGTCCATAAGTCTGAATGGCGATAAGTTTCACCTAAGAAGTCATAAAGCAGATTGAGCAAACCGTTACGAATCCACCCCTTAATTCGATGGTCATCAAACAAGGTAGGGTCTAGCGTTTCTGATGGTGCAGAGAAGTAAGACGTAGAAGACTCATGCAGGTCTACACGACCCACGTAGTTTCCTAGACCATCGTTACGATTCATACCTCATAGTCTATTCGACTATAGGGGTTTCTATGCCTCTATCGCTTAGCGCTTCTCTAATCTTTTCCTTCATTTCTGAAGAAGGATTAACAGGTTGGAGCGCCTGTACGACTGCTTGTGCTACACGGTCAGCCAATAAAAAGGTTTCTACATTAGTAGCAAGTTCTTTGCTGGTGGAGTAAATATCCATGGTCGTTGCTTGGCGCTGAATTTGCTCATCTGCTGGCAGTGCGTGTGTAGTAATAGTTCCATCTAACTCAATAAGAACTGTATATCCTGCTACTACCTTGTGTTGTTCGTCGCTCATCAAATCATTCCTATCAATTTTTGTTTACGTTGTGCTACGCCAATTGCTACTGGGCAAAAATCGCATAGATAGGTCTTTTGACCTGGAGAATCTTTGTACTTTTCCATTCCTTCTGCTCTGCGTTCTTTTTCTGTTTTAGGAATTAGCATCTTTTTTTCATCATGCCATTCTACGCAGCCATCTTTTGGTTTATTGTGGGCTTTGTAGCAAGCCATGGCATCTTCCATAAAAATAGAGCGTGATTCATAAAATGTGTCATCAATTTCAGCAAGGCCTTTAGAACCTCCGCCTTTAATTTGACGAATAATTTCTTGTTTTGATTTTGTATCTGCCCATGAACGAAGAGGCAATACAAATAGTTTGCCTTTATGTGGTTCTCCTGAAGGGAAGGCGTGAGTCTCACAAGCAACAGCCAACAACATGTCTAGTTCGGGGTCACCGTCATACGGCGGAAGTTCTTCTAGCGTTTGACAGACAAGACAAAATAGCAGCCGAAACATCGGCTCTGCATCTGCGGGTTTTTGTCCCAAAAGTGGTACGTTACTCATAGTGCTCCTTATGGTGTTCCTTGGAGACTAACCTATGACTTTTAAAACCTATATGGGTCTTAAACTATTTAAATTTTTTATTCTTTGGGTCTACTGGGTATCCAGGGATATTGCCACGAGTTAACTCGTTCTCAAGATTTGAGCCGTAGTGCTTGTTCTTGGTTGCCTGACGAAGATTTTTTCCACCCATAAAACTGTACTGATAATCACCAGTATTTTGATTGTGGACATCCCAAATATGCTTGCGCCTTGGGTCATCTCCACGGTCAGGAACCATTGTTGGCATAATTACTTACCTGGATTTACCTTATTTGGATATTCAGATGTAGCAAAACCATAACCATAGAATGGGTGAAGCGTCTGACGGTTGTCAAGAGTATTGGCAGAGTCAGCGGTTACTTCTGTATCTGGGCGTACTTTGCGGTACTTACCATCTGTAGCGCCTTCGTTAAGGCCTGCGTTCATTGAACGTGATGAGTTAACTGCCATAATTATTTACCTTTTCTTTTATTTTTTGGAATGCTAATAACAATAGGGTTTTGGTCGTTTTCTGCTCTGTAACGATTTGCTGCTTTTAATTCTGTAGGATATTTTTCGTAAAATTCATGTGCATCAACTCCACGTCCCACGGCTTCTTTCTTACCCATTAGAGACCCTTGCTTAAGAGAAAGGTTTCTTTCGTCTGCAGCAATGCGGCGTACGTTGTAACGGCTTTGGTCATCTCGTTCATAACCTGCAGGTGAAAGACCTGGCCCATTAGCAGCCTTAAGCGCTCGTGCATTTGCACGGCGGTCGTTAAATAACATTATGCCATTCTGCCTTTCACTCGTGCTGCCTTTGTCTGAGTCAGACAAGATAGGCAATGCCCTCTATTGCTAATAAATTCTACTGGATTCATAATAACTCCACAGGTTGGACATGGGGCAGAACCGTTGTACTGAGTAATATTTTGAGCAATTTGTTTTGCCTGCAACTCCATTGAGAGCATGCCATCTCCGTCATCAGCCATTAGTTACTCCCCAGTGCGTTGCGCTCTGCTGCTTGGTAACCAGAGACACCACCAGAGAACCATGATACTCGTGGCTCTGTGTAATTTCTGTCGATAGTCACAATGTCATCAATGCCAGGCTGTGAACGGTCTCCATAACCATAACGGGCTGGAAAGAGTTGAATCTGTGGCAGTGGTGGTCGAACCATTGCCTGGATATCAGCACCTGGAACATTCATAATCATGAGAGCCTGTTGTGTAAGGCGCTCTTGGTTGGTTGCCCATGGGCCGTAATAAGAATATTTTTTTGCAACCATATCGGGATTAATAGGGGAGCGAAATGCTGACCATGGTTTTGTGTGGTCATAGCGACCGTCGACGTGTTGTGTCATTGGACTGCACCTCTGTGTGTTACCCACGTCGTTGCCTGAACTTTATTTGGAATGTCTACACCTAATTGTTCTGATGCTGTTTTGTATGCCCGAACAAAATGGTCATAACGACCTTTAGAATGAAATACTTTTGTTGCATCTTCTGGTTTAGGTCCCACACGTTTTCCACCTTGACCAACAAAAGGGTTTCCTACAGCAAGGTTAACGGCATGTGTGTCAATTGTTACAGGATGTGGATTACTTGGGTCAGCAATATTTGCAAAAAAGTTAGGGACTTTTCCGTGAGTTCCAAGAACTAAATCTGGGTCTTCTCCTTCATGAATTCTTCGTGCTTTTCTTGCATTAGTATCGAAAGTTGGTGCTGTTCCAGTTTTAATTATGCTATTAGCATGAGAGATGTTAGTTGCCCAATCTGTAAGAGGAGAAACTGCAGCAATAATTCCAGCGCCTTTTCTAGCGTCTCCACCACCAATTTTTGTGGCTGTTTCGTGTGCACGCTCATACCACTCGTGTCCTCCTTTTAATAGTTCTGGAGTTGCACTCTTATAAGTATCTGTAATATTTTTTACATGTGCAGTAAGTAGTTGACGGGATAAATTAGCATTCCATCTTGGGTGCTCTTCTTGTCCACTAAACGTTTCCATGTTAACTCCACGCTGGTTTCAAGTAAGCCATCATTGCTTTGCGACGCTCATCAATAGTTCCTGGTTGGTTAGCCTGTGTGTTTGCTTTGCCATCATTAACGAGGTGAGGCGCTGGTGTAAGAGAAATTTCAGGAGCACTTCTTGCGCTTTGGTATACGACTCCACCATTAATATTTACTTGGCGTGCCTTCATTTGACGTTCGATGCCCATCATTGGATTAATTTGTTCTGGCCAATAGTACATAGATGGCTCAATGCGCTCACCCTTGTGTACACCACGCTGATATGCCTTTTGATTAACACGATTCTTGATACTATCCAATAGACGGTCATCACGACGTGAACGGATAGTACCAAGGTACCCGTCTGGATATTCTGCAGAGGGTATTCTTCCCACTCCAATACGAAGGGAATCCATTGTGTCTCGTGCTACAGGTGTGCCTGCACCACCTTGATTGTTATAACCATTAAGTCCACCGCCACCAAGTGACTGCCAATTTTGCGATGCGGAAAAATTATTTGTGCTGCCTGCCATTACTTGGCCTGCTTTAGTGCTTCTAGCGCTTTTGCTTTGTCTGCTGAAGTTACTCTGCGACGCTGCTTACTTTCTTCACGTTGTTGCTTGAGGTAACCAATTGTCATCTCTGCTGCTGGGTTGACAGTCTTCTTACCTGTCTTCTCATCTTCAAAGTGTGTAGTAAGTGTTTTACCAGTTCCTGCTGCATATACGCCAAGTTGTCGTTGACTAATACCACGGCTTAGCGCTGTCTCTAGTGAGGAACGAGAGGCACGTTCACCAATACGGTCAGTTACGTCTAAATAAGTTTTACCTTTATCTTGCCAAATTCCTTGATGCACATTTGCACTCTCTGTTGGTGTGGCACCACGAGCCTTCATCCAACCAGTTGGTACAATTTTTTCAGCCACACCTTTAACTTCATCAATGTGCTCTTTAACAGCCTTTGGGTTAGTAAGACCACTGATTGCTTCTGGACTACCACCCATGTTTACAGGCACGCGAGGGTCACGTGATACATAGTATCCAGAACCCTTACCTGCTTTACCTGTAGCAACTTCACGTGAGCCACCAAGAAGATGAGCAAATTGTATGTCGTTAATTATTGGGCGGTTATCAGACATTACTCTCTACCTATGCCTTTATCCGAATTTGGAAGAGAAGTTTTAGTGTCATCATCAAATCTATAAGTTGTTCCCGCAGTGCGTCTTGATAATGACATTGGGTGTCCACCACCAAGTCCTTTAGTGCGCCACGCCGTTGCGCCCGCTGCTGAACCTGTTGTTGAACTACTTAAAGACAATGGGGCATCAACACGTGGAGTGTTAGCCATTGACTCATAGTTACTGCCAAACTGCGAAGATGACAATGCCATTTTAATACTCGGTATTCATACCGTATTCGAAGTTAGGTGCATTCTTACCCATAACGGAAGGAACAATCTTTGCATTCATCATTGTTGCTGATGCTTCAATTGAATGAACTGCTGGAAATGTTGCACCAATTACATAACGAGCACCCATACGTTCAGACTGTGCTGCATTTCCTGCAAGCATGTTTGGACGGTTTGCTTTTCCACCCATTGTTGGGTCTCCTGCTTGTGTGTTCTTCTTTGGCATAAGTGTGCCTACTAAAGGTGCTCCGCTAATGTTAGCCACGCCCGTTACCTGACCAACGTACTTGCGTGCGCTGTTAGCGTGTTCTGCAGATGCAAGAACTTCTTCTGGTGTCATATTATTTCTGCTCATGCTTTTTCCTGCCGCTTCGTGGTGGTTGGAGGGTGCGCCCATGCGACGACGCATAGCGTGACCCATTGATGTCCATGTTGCCATAGGGACTCCTTAATCTTGATACAAGGATACGACTGAATTAACTGGCTGTAATGGCAAATACAATGGCGCTAATTTCTCCATCACGAGATTCAATAGTGGTAAACCCTGGTTTGCATACTAAATCTAAGCCACGAGGAGCCACATAACCTCTAGCAATTGCCATGGCCTTAACTGCTTGATTTACTGCGCCTGCACCAACTGCTCGCATTTTAACTTCATGCTTATCATAAATTGCGTGAGCAATGGCTGAGGCTACGCTTTGAGGATTGGAACTTGCGCTAACTCGTAGAAACGGTTCTTCAGCAGAAACTTCTGGCGGTGTGTTATTCAATTGTTAGTCCTTTAATTCGGTGTCGTATGCCGCTCCTGGACTAAAGGGTACGGCTAAAGTCTTGATGCGTCTCTATATTTGGAATCTTTCATCTGCTCAACAACAGCCAGTTCTATTGCATCTATGTGGCATTCAGCAGCCAATCGTCCTAATCCATATGCGTCTGCTGCATTGTCATCATTAAACTCAACATTCCATCGTTTGTAAATTTGTAACAGCATCTCTTGCTTTTTAGCGTTTCCTTTGCCTGATGCATATTTTTTTAATGTCATTGGCGGAACTTTTAACGGGTAACGTCTATCATCTCCTTCTTCAAAAAAGTCATGTATTGTCAAACGAACCGCAGCAGACAATTCCCCAAGAACGAGGGCGGCATGGCTGGCGAGGACTGTGCCTTCCATAGCAATGTCTTGAATTATGCATCCTTGTTCTTCTACATACTCAAGGTGTTCAATTAGCCATTGACGAATATCCACAAGGCGCTCAATACCAAAGTATGGGGATTTGTATACCCAGGTCATGTGATGAGTTGGGTTTGTTGTACTTACAGCAGAAAAAGCAAACCCAGTAAGCGATTGGTCAATACCTATCGCCACTGGATTTCCCATCGGAAGTTTTCCGTCAATCAGTTTTGTTGGCACGGAGTTCTCTTTCTTCAATAACCATTTCAATAGTACCAAGATAGCCTGCCCCGTCCGTCAGGTTATCTCGTTTATGTCGATAAGACTCTCTTGCAATTTTTACCCACGCCATTGCAAGTCCAACTTGTTCTTCTGTTAATTCACAATCAAATATAACTTCCCAACCCTTTTTAATGCGGTTAAAATTATCTAATGGATGGTCATACGTGTAGTTGCGCTCTCCATTAATTAAATCATCTGCTTCTTGCAAAATGTTTTTATGGGATTCTGACATAGCGCCCCGTTTGAAACTCATTTTTTACAGCAATAGTAGATGATAAAATTGAATTAAAAGTTTCATCAAATGAATCTTTTTTGTTTAGTACCCACCACGCTGCTAGCGCTGCCGTAGAGTTAGAAGTCCCAGCAGTAAACTTTGTTGAGCCGTTTAATTGAGTGGTGATATAACGAGCATCAAGGAAGAAGTCTGTCTGTCCTTGCGCACCGTTGCTATACCGTGCAATGGTCTTGTCGTAATCGGTTGTTTTTATTGTTGACAATGCGCTATCTACAGCGCCCACAGCGACCGCATCTGAAAGACATGCTGGAGAAAACACGGATGTGTGGTCTTCATCATTTCCTACAGCAGCCATTACTGGAACTTGTGCAGATTTTAATGCTGAAATGCTTTGAGCCATAGTTGCTGGAACTTTACATCCTGCAAATATTTTGCCCTGTGACAAACTTACGGCAACAATATTGTATTTTTTACGATTTGCAACTACCCAATTGAGAGCGTTTTTAACGTCATCTAACGAGTAGGCGCTTTGCGCTCCAGATTGAGTTATTCCTACAATTCTAATAGGAATAATTTTTACCGATGGGTTTACTTGAAGAATGACGGATAACATCTCTGTTCCATGATTAAAGTTTATATCAGTCGTAGGCGGTATATTTGCTGCACCAAGTCCTTCCATAGTTGTTTTGCCATTAGGACATTTAAACAACGTAAGGACACAAACTTCATACGCAATATTGTCTTTAAACAAAGACGTATTTGTTCCACTGTCAATCACCGCAATAGATTGTGGAACATCTGCGCGTGCAGGTGCTATAAAAGACACTAATAAAGTTATTACAACTAGCAGTTGTTTAATCAAGAATCCAACCCCTAAGCAACATAAATACCTTGCTTAAATATCTAGTTAGAAGGGGCTTGTTTACAACAGCAGCAGTAACTTGTTCTTTAGTTTGCGGGTTAGTAAAACTTTGAGTTTCGTTAGTTGTACCTTGAGTAGCAGAGATACTTGCACCAGTTGTGCTTGTAACTACTGGAGTAAATTTCATTTGACCATCTATAAAACTGTCAGGACCAAATGTAACAGCATCAGAATTAATAGTTGCAGAAACGGTTGTAGTATCTACAATTTCAATTTTTACTACAACAGGTGCTGGCATACTTGTTGAGCCTTGAGTAAATACTTGGGCTTGTAAATCATATTTTACAGGGTTATCAGGAGTACCACGATAACCTCCTTGAGTTTGTCCAGTAACTGGGTTTTCTGGAACTTGTAACACCAATCTTTGTCCAGCCCAAGGGGTGTCAGTTGGCATAACTCCACCTAAAGACCCGTTAGGACCACACACTGCAGGTCCACAAGCAATTACGTTTGTTACAACGCCATTAGAATCAACAACAGCATAAGTAGATTGGTCTCCTGCATATGCAGGAATTGTAGATAATGTTAAAAACGTTAATACAATAAATAATTTTTTCATAATATAAATGAATCCCTCCGACCCATTGTTTGCGAGCGACGACTTATCTCTCTTGATACCAAGGTGATGTCCCGTTCTTGATTGTTTAACATCATCTCTAATATCTTACGATAAGCGTACTTCTCTTCGTACTTATCTCGCAAATCAAGGATGTCAGGCTCAACATCAATCTGAGCCTTAATGAGCGAGACCGTGGTGCCCTTGGGCGCTCCTGTGGTTTTTGTTACAAGCATGCGGCTCTCAGCCAACTCAGCCTTGCGCAGGGCATCCCGTTCAGCCAGTTGAGCCTGTACCAACTGGCTAGACATATAGTCAGCCCAACCTGTAAGAATGGTAAACATCTCAGCCAACTGTTCACTGCTTAATTCAGTGATATCTGGTGGCAGTACCGCTTGAGCATACGTTGGCTTAGGGAGGTCTATGCCACCTTGCATCATCGGTGAGAGTTCCATAATTAATCTCCAATCAAATCACACTGCTTACAACCACTAGGGTCAACATTACACTTCGGCATAACGCCAGCGTCAACCGCATCATTAATCTGCTGTGCCTTGTAGAAGACTCTCTCAACCATGTCATAATCAGCCTTTACTGTGAACTCTTTGTAATCTTGGTCCATCTTTAATTCATATAAAAATACAATTTCTTTGGGCGCATCTTCTCCATACATACGATGAGCAAGTTCTAGATACATCTGACCTTGCAACAAGTGACCACGGAATGGACGACGAATATTACGCCACGCCTTCTTTAAGTCATGGTCAGCATCACGGAGCAAATCTGGTGCCTCAAAGCGCAGCGTGCCTTCACCAATAGACTTAATCTCAATCAAGAAATCATCATCAAGACCCTTGACCCAGCCATCGGTGTGTCCCGCAATACGAAGACTGTGGTCAACAAGTGCTACTTCGTCATAAACTAACGTTGCACACTTGCAGTGTTCGCATACTTCTGGAGATAACCCTGCAGTAATGCCCTTACAATTTTGACATTTAAAATCTCCCCACATATTTCCCATCTCATAGATGCGATTTTGCCATTTAGCATGAATGAAATGACCCTCATCAAAGATATTTTGCAGACGAAGGTTGGGGTTTGCTTGTTTCTTGATACCACCAGTAAGCAAGTAATAGGAATAACGATGGCAAAAGTCAGACCTAATCATCTCTGATGGATGAAGTACAATAGTACTGCGGTCATCTGGAACTCTCTTAAGTAGATGACGTTCAATAGGACCAAGAAGGCGCGTATCTGCTTTCTTAGTATCTAAGTATTTTTGTAAGTTATTCTTGACTACCATTATTTATCCCTCTCATTACTAAAAATAAATTCTTGAAGCGTCATTTTTTTCTTGTACTTCTTCTTCCATTTTCTTATGAGAGCATTTCTTTCTCGATGAGAAAGTCCTCCCCAAATACCGTGAGGCTCATCTCGACTTACTGCATCCCATAAACACTTTTCGCGTACAGGACACGGACTTTGACGAGATTCTCCAAAACAAATAGATTTTGCTTGTGTTGCAAGCACTTTGTATTGTTCTTTATCACGGGGTGGAAAAAAAATAAAAGTTGTATCGTCTTTGCCTCGGCAACGTGCTTCGTATACCCAAGCGTGGCGGGACTCATCCATTTATTGGAGTTTCTCTCTCATCTCTAAAAAATCATCTTCGGTTAAGAGTACATAGTTCTTGTCGTTAAGGCTAATTCCAAACACTGGCATTCTGCTATCAATAATTGCTTCTATAACAATTTTTTCAACTTCTAATGCTTTAATTGAAAACGATTTTTTGCCAGTCCACTTATGTTCAATCAATAAATCAGGTGAACGGACATCTCCTTTTCTAGACCAGAAAGCCCCAGAAGCAGCAGTCTTTGACCCACCAACTTTCTTAGCAAGTCGTTTCTCGTGCTTTTGAGATTGTTTTTGACCTTCACTCTTCAAGAAGTTCTACCTTGCCCTCTTCGTAGCCCTCCAGCAAACGAGGAACAAGGTAGAAAAATGTTTCACGCCAAAAACATTGTGAACAACCGCAGAATAATTCTCCAGAAAGTGTTTCTGATACCTCATCATCAGTGCCTTCGTAAATAGCATCCATGAGCATATCGGTGTAATCCTCTACTCCTTTCTCTAATGTGTGCGCCCAATCTTGGTCATTGACAATAAAATTTTTAGGCATCTAATTCCTCCGCCATTGGTAGGTCACTTGTTTCAAAAACTAACTTTTGTAATTCATCTTTAAGTTCAATTTCTTCACGGATGCTTTGGATAGCAGAGTCAATTCCTTGCCATTTGCGTTCACCAAAGTAATACCATCCGCCTTTACGTTGGATAATATTTTTTACAACAGCCAATGCTGCAACTTCTTTGGCAAAATCAAACTCACCAGGAGCACACTCGCCACCTTCTGCAAAATAAAAATCAAAGTAAGCAAGACGTTGTGGTGGTGCAGTTTTGTTCTTTAGCGTGCGAACTTTAATACGTTGTCCTATACGGACCTTGTTTGTTCCAGAACCAATCTCAATCCACTCATCACGTTTTACCTCACAACGAGTAAAGAACGCATAGTTCTTTCCCTCTCCACCAGGAGTTGTGCGTGGGTCTCCGTGCATTACTCCAATCTTCATGCGGTACTGGTTGATGATAAGACCAAGAACTGGGCGCTCATCTTCAACAAGGGAACGCTTCATGGCTGTTCCTACTACACGAAAAAATTTATTGGTGAGTAATGCACCACGACCAACGGTTGCCTCGCTCATATCTTTCTCCATTTCTGGTGCAGGAGATAATGCTGGCAATGAATCAATAACAATTGCATCTACTGATTTAGATTCAGCAAATTGAATAACGGCTTGGTATGCCTCTTCCATAATGCTAGTCTCAATGACAATAATACGACCAGTATCAACTCCACACATCGCCGCATACTCAGGCACCCATTGTTCTGCAGCAACCCACACAGTTGTATGTTCTGGATTCTTTGCTTGATTTGCAGCAATCGTTTTAAGCGCTAATGCAGTTTTACCGTGTGAGGGTTCTCCAATTAATTCATTCCATTGGTTTCCTGGAAATCCTCCTCCAAGGACATAATCCAATGTAGTAGAACCACTGGTAATGCGAGGAATAAGGTCACTCCTAATGTCAGAAGCGATAACCACCACATTGTCCCCAAATTTTTTGTTGAGGAGCGCCATAATTTTTTTTGCTTCATCATTCACTAGTTAATCCTTCCAATGATTCCTTGTGGATTCCAATTACTTGCAATGTCATTTCCAATTGAAGCCTTTGTTGCTCCCTCTACCTTTGCACCAGTTAATGCGCCAAAACGACTACCCGACTGTTCTACTGGGTAACCACAGTCATAACAGCGTGGTTTTGCATTTTGAACAGACATGTAATTGTTACCCCCACAATCGGGGCATGAGTCAGTCTGCTGTGCGCTACCAATGCGAAGAGACGGTGCCTGTGGTTGTGGCGGTGAATACGGAGTCATAGGTTGTTGTGACGGCGGCATCGGCACATCTGCTGGTCGTGTTTGTTGTGGTGCTGCGGGCTGTGCACCTAGTTGTTTTGCCCACCAGTCTGCATTACTCAATCTTTTGCCTCTCCCCATTTGTTAACTATCTTTACCTCTGCAATAAGAGGAACTGTAATTTCTGGAAGTTTAATTCCTTCCATTGATTCCCGAATTGCTTCGGCAGTTTCTTCTGCTAGGTCTCCACGTGCCACTGTAACTAACTCGTCATGTACAGTCAACACAACATTGACATCTGGTTCATCAACAAAACAAGAATGTGCCCTAATAATGGCTAATTTCATTAAATCTGCAGCAGAACCTTGAATAACGGTGTTAAAGGCTTGTCGGTCAGCCCTAGCCTTTAAGCCACGGTCTTTGCTCTTTAACTCTGGAATGTAGCGGCGACGTCCAAAAATAGTTTCAACATAAGGTGTCGGTCCACGTCCATTAGCCTGACGTATAACTTTTGCTTTGTATTTAGAGATATCGTGAAATTGTTCTTCAAAACGATTTAACAAATCTTTAGCATCTGCAACAGAGCACCCAACTTGTTGAGCAATTTTTTCTGGCCCAACACCATAAGCAATAGAAAGAACAAGAACTTTTCCAGCCTTTCTGTTTACTCCCATTGTGTCACCAATAGTGGTGTAAATATCACCGCCATTTAAATAATTATTCATCATAATTGGGTCGTTAGAAAATGATGCAATAATTCTTGGTTCAATCTGCGAGTAATCAGCCACTATTAATTTGTACCCTGGTGGAGCAACAAATAAATTTCTAATTAATATTCCATACTTTCCACTGCTTGGAATATTTTGTAGGTTTGGGTCACTACTGGAGAACCGACCAGTTTCTGCTCCGTGCGCTTTAAAATTTGTGTGAACCCTTCCCTCAATCATGAGGCTTTTTTTATCCACAATCTTTTCTTTTCCCATTGTTGTGCGAGTAATCTCTCCACCAAGGTAAGGCATCACATACGTGGTCATTAATTTGTTTAAGTCTTGGTATTCTAAAATTGCGTCAACAAGTTCATCTTTTGCACGATAAAACTCCAATGCATCAGAAGACACGGAATAATGTTTAATTCCTAACTCTGATGGATTTGTTGCTGCCACATCTTGACCTTTAAGAGTAAGGGCCACACGAATACGCAAATTAGGTTTAATTCCACGACCCTCTGGTTTTGGTGAGAACAACAACTCTTGTTTTTCTTTGATGGAGTTCATAGAAAAAGGACGACCCGTAAGTTTCCATGCTTTGGCTTTAGCATTGTCAATATCTTTTTCAAGGCGCATTTTCAATGCCTTTAACTCTTCTACATCAATGTTGGCACCAGTTAATTCCATGTCACAAAGCGCTGCAACAACGTCCATCTCTAACTGCCAAACTCTTTTAAGATTTCCCTGTAATTTTGCATTTAAAGATTTATACAACTTCCAAGTTACTTCGGAATCAAAACCAGAATAATGAGCAACATCGCTAAATGAGTGCACTTCAACCATTGCTCCAATTCCTTTTTCAACTTTGATACCCAACTCTCGTTCAGAGCAAGCAGCAAGTCCAAGGGCATTCCGACTACGATTATCAATAATAAAAGAAGCCATTAAAGTATCAAAATGTGGTTTGCTAGGAACTACTCCACGGTAATATTTAGCAATAGACTTTAAATCAAACTTAACATTATGACCAATCTTTAATTTGTCGCTAAAAAATAATGGCTTTAACTCTTTAAATACATCTCCAGGAAATAACTGCGCTGGCGGATTACCAAACACGGGCGTCCATTTGGCTTGATTCTTTGAGTAGTCTGCTTCTGCAAGTGTTTTACCTGCTGCAACCTTACGCTGACCACTAAGGAGCATCTCTTTATCCCAATGCAAAAATTCACCATTTGGGTGACCCATAGGAATAACATCTGTGCGACCTTCTGTTGCTAAAGAAATCCACATAACATCATTGACTTTTGGTTGAATTCTATTTTCACCAACTGTTTCCACATCAAAGGAAAAAGCATCTACCTTGGAGTAAAACTCAACAAGTTCTTGTAACTGTTCTTTGGTTGTAATAATATTCATGTAAATCCCCTCAAAAGTTTTGGTGTGAGAGAGCCTGAAGCGTCGTAAGCACAGGCTCCCTCACGTGGAAGCGTACTTACGCTACAGAGCGAGCAACCTCAAGCATTTCGGAGCGAGGGGTCTCTCTAATAACTTCTGCTGTGAACGGTACAGCGGCTGCTACTAACTCTTGTACATCGTCAGTGCTTAACTTCCATTCCTCAGCCAGGTCACGTCCACGAACAAAGTTAAGGGTATACTGTGTTGTTGGGCCTGAACCTAGACGAGAAACTTCCCAGAACTCTTTGGAAAGAGGTCCTTTACGCTCATCATCGTGCGCCTTCTTAATTTGGCGAGCAAGTGATGGTGGTGCTGTCATGATTTGAACTCCTTGTAACTCTCCTGAGAGAACAAGTACGTTGAATGAAAACTTGCCACGTGGCTTATCGCCAAGGACATCGCAGAGTGGACATGCCTCACCGATGCAAACAAAAGATTTCTTACCCTTTGGGCGTTCAATCCAATGCTGCTCGTATGATGCAAATGGTTGGTCTTCAAGAAACTTCACCAATTGTGGTGATTCTGAAAACTTGAAGTCGGTAGGAAAATCAGATGAATTTTCCTGTATGAGTGAGTCGAATGCATCCCAACCTTGTTGAACTGTTGTTCCAACTTTTGGCATTGCATCTTCGTTATCTTCTGAGAGGTATGAATCTGCCTCTACTGTTGGTTTTGTTATTGGCATTTGTTTCTTTCTGGTAATGAGGCCTATTGGCTCTCGGTGGATGTGATGTCTTTCCAGCGCTTTATTAAAGCCTCTGTTAAGTCATTGTATTGATTCCACTCTACGCGAGCAGAACCGAGCAATCCTCTACGGTTAAATTCTTCAACTGTAGATTCAATAAGTGCACGAGTATAAACTCGGTTTCCTCCAGTGCTTTGGCCTTTTAAAGTTTTAGACCGAAGGCGATATGGGGCGCGAGGGATATACCCCTTACGTTCCCACAGACGGATAGTAACAATGGTTTTTTCTAACGCTTGCGCTAACGCACTGATAGTAAAAACTTCTGCTTCTTTTCCACCTAATGTTTTAACAATGGGATTTGCATCCCAACCGTTACTTTCTCCCGTCCTACGACGAGAAACTTTTGGGTCTTGTTCACGTCGTTTGCGTTTTGAACCAGGAACGTACTCCAAGTTAGCAAACGCTTCAAGGATTTCATCTTCCCCACGTAGACCAGCCATTGTTACTTCTTCTTCAGTACTAATGCCCAAACAATTTGTTGTGGGTACATTTCTTCAATCTCTTCTTCAGTAAGTTCATCGCTGTAAAGAGCAGCCATCAAAGCATCCTCATCAACAACTTCTTTAGTAATAATAAGTTTATCTCGTAAACCCTTTTCTTCAATTAATTCAAAGGCTCGTAGTTCATTTATTTTTCTAGAAACACGACGCTGCTTTACAACTGCAACTGCTCCATCAATTTCTTTATCAAGTTCAATCACAATATTTCCAGATGAGTCAGGCTCACCATTAGCGTCCAGTTGTTCAAACAACTTAACTTTTAATTCTTTTTGCTGTGTTTCCCAATACTCAAGTTGTTGCTTTACAAAAGAGTATTGTTTTGCTTGTGCTGAAAAATCATTATCATCAGCAAATCGTGGCTCTGTTGGTTTTACTCTTGCCATGTGTTCCCCCTATGGTCTTGCTTTCTGTAGGAATCCTATAAGGCTACCCACCGTTAAGTCAACTCCACCCTTGGCGTTGATTCCTATTCCATCCATAACGGCATCCGCTACGGCATTCTTTTGTTGGAGCATATCGTGTTGGCGTTCCTCTATGGAGTTGGCAACAATCATGTCTTGGATAGTGATGCTAGGCCAACGACTTGATGCTCTCTTAATTCGGCCGTTTCTTTGGACGGCTAAACCCGCTGACCAAGGAAGGTCATAGTTTACGAGAAGGTTTGCATTAGGAAGGTCAACACCATAACCTCCAGCATCAGAAGAAATAAATACGCGACAGTCAGGGTCAGAAATAAACTTTTCTTTGCTTTTTTCTTTTTCTTTGGCATTCATACTACCTGTGTAAAGGGTTCCTCCAACTTCTGAGTGGATAAGGTCAAGCATCCCTACCCACGAAGTAAATATAACTACCTTTGCTTCTGGGTCTGTATCTAGATGGTCATTAACGTAGTTCTTTAATTCTTGCAGTTTCTGAGATTTAACGACCCCCTCTAATAAGCCCCGTTCTTTTAGGCTATATGCATATGCGCTTCCATTACCTAGTTGTTTATCAAATGCTTGGGCGCTATTTTCCAGCAATGATGGATGGTCGCACAACATTCTGAGAGCAGTTATTTTGGACATGATAGAGCCACGCATCATGTCTGCAGGGCTTCCAGGGTTGCTGTCGTGCCCATAGTGAGCAAAGAGTGAGAAAGATGAACCCAGAAGTTGTTGCGCCTCGTACAACTCGTTACTGAGTTCATCAGCAATAAAGTTGTAAAGAACAGATGTTTTTTTATCAAAAGGAACTAATATTGGGTCACGATAAAGGGTGTCAGGCAAATACGGGGCTACATCTGCGTCTGTTTGAATTTTACGAACAGATGCTTGCTTCATTTTTTCATGAAAAATAGGGAGATTACGGTAACGTTGAACTCCACCAAAATGATTCCGTACAATAAAAGTTTGGTCAAACAAATCAAAACGACCCAAGAGACCATCATCAACAAACTGCATGATGCTGTACACCTCTTCTGGTCTACCGTTTTCAATAGGTGTTCCAGTCAATGCAAATCTAATAGGAATTTTAAAGGCTAATTTCTTTACCATTTTTGCACGTTTTGAACGAAACCCCTTTATAGCCGTGGCCTCATCGCAGATGACTGCTCCCCATTCGTAATCTTTAATTAAATCCCAGTCTGCAACAATTGTTTCGTAGTTACAGATGATGTAATTGGTGTGGTCTTCCCATTCAACATCTCGCATCCAACGAACTGTACGAACAGACTTAGCGCCATCAATAACAGAAGTACCTGCATCAGAAAACTTTTTTATTTCTTTTTCCCATTGGTATTTAAGACTGGACAATCCAATAACAAGAACTGGTTTAGTAATAGAACCATCTTCTTTTAACTTTTCAATAGCAGCAATGGTCATGCAAGTTTTCCCTAAACCCATTTCGTAAGCCACTAGCATCTTTTTACGAATAACCATCTTGTTTACAGCATCTACTTGATAAGGTTTTAATGTTCCAATAAAAGTCATGGCCTATCCAAAAGAGTAGGCGCCTTAGCGTACGAGCCGCATATAGCGCACTCCATATCTAATAGGTATTGAGAAATCTCATAATCCTCAAAAGATACTTTTATATTCCACAGAGTGGACTCACAATGCAGGCATTCGTGACAAACCAATTGGGCATAATCCATCGTCCCTGTGTAGTCTGGTTTTAATTCACGAATTGATTTATTCATAAGTAGGCAGCCTTCCCTAAAACGGAAGTCTTTGCAGTCTTAATTCCATGCTCAACCTCGGCCTCAGTCATGTCCCCAACGTCTTTTACATCTATGCCACGGTAGTTAAAATAATACAAATCCATACCGTATTTGCGAGCCATGACACGTATCTGCTCGTTGGCTGTGTGCCCAGCCTTATCGTTATCAAACGCCGCAATAACCCTTGATGCTCGTCGCATAATCTTTGCTTGGTCTTCGCTAATAATTGCGCCATAAGTAGAAATTGCGTTGTGACCAAGACCCGTAAGACGGACTGCATCTAACGGGGACTCAACAACAATAAGAGTGTGTTTAGAACTCATTACCTGCACACCAAATACAGTCCTTGATTTCTTTACTCCTGCTGGTTGATTTTTAAAAAAACGACCACGGGCTCCTTTTTCTTGCCAACCTAAAAGCGCACCAGTATCTGGGTCTCTAATAGGAAGAATCCATGCTTCGTTCTTTTCATCCCAAAGAACTCCGTGAACCGTTACTGCTCCTCGTATTAAAAACCTTTTCTTTAATTCTATATCTGGTGGAGTTGTGTACACCGCAAGACGAGCCTCAGACATGGCAATCACAGGTTCTTCGGGTTGCATGTACTCTGGTAAATCTTTAATGCGTCTCATTAAAGAGTCAAGAGGAACCTCTGCACCTTCACCGATAAAATCTTGTGCATCAAAATACGAGATACCTTTAATGTCAGCAACTAATGTGTAAATATTTCCTTTATACCCACAAGAAAAACAGATGTGAACTCCTGTTTCAGAGTTAACCCACCATGAAGGATGTTGGTCTTCTTTTCCTGTACGCTTCTTATGCATTGGGCACAAACCATTAACTTCAACTCCACGCTGCGAATACAGGGGAAGTTCTAAGTTAAGAAGAACTTTTTCAACATCAATCACACACGGCTCCAGTCGGAGCAGTACTTGCACTTAAAAACTTGGTCTTCGTCGTGAAAACAACCAGTCTCCCAGCGCCAAGTAAGTGCGGTCTCTGTAGGTCCACAGTTACGGCTTGCAACTACTTTGAGGTTGCGAAGTTCTTCATCTTCATCAATGGGTTCAAGACCCAAGATGACGTCAGAGTCTTGGAAGAATGATGATGAGTAACCAATTGAGTCCGCAGTTACTTTTCCAGCACGCATCTTCCACAACAATGTCTGTGTAGTAATAACAATAGGTTTATCAATACGCTGTGCTAATCGCTTCATACCACGAGTAATGTTAGTGATGGCTTGAGGGGTATTCATCTCACCACTAACTTCATCAAGCATCAAATACACACCGTCAACAAACACGATGTCTGGTTTAGTTTGCTCAATCTTTGCCGCTAATGCTGAGACAGTAATTCCATTCACTGCGTCTACCAAGTGAAATGGGTGCTCTTTCTCCATGTCATTTAACATATCAATAAGCCTTGACTCTTCTGGTGGTAATAGTTTTCCACGACGATAACGTCCATGAGAAATATGAGCACGCATGGCATCGTGACGCTGTTGTTGTTCATGATTGTTCATTTCAAAAGATTGAAACATCGGTGTCTTACCTTGCAGGTGGATATTGATAGCCATCTTTAATGCAATTTGTGACTTACCAGTTTTTGGTGGAGCAATAATTGTTACTAATTGCCCACCTTGCAAACCTGCAGTTGCTTCATCAATTTTTGCAAAACCTGTTGGAATACCTAAGAACTCTGCATTCTGTAACGATTGATAATCCTTGTAACGTTGTTCTGTATTTTTTGTTAAGTCAATCTCGTGAGTGCCAAGGACACCTTGTTCATTAACTCTAGTGATGGTGCGTTCCATTGCCAGCAATGCCGCATCGTGGTTGTTGTCTTGCAATTCCTCAATTGCGGATTCCAAACCTTGACGAGTAAGCATGCGGCGTCGAAAATCAACCATCGTGTCAAGCAAGTATTCGATGCTGTCTTGAACATCAAGAATTTTGTAATTTGGGTAATGGTCTTTAACTGTAACTGATGTTGGAACTTCGCTGTACTCGCCATAGTGTTGGCGAACAAAAGACCACACTCTTTTGTTTTCGTCATCTAAAAACCAGTTCTCAGATACCCCACGTGAGAGAGCAGGGACAATATCTCGGTCACGAATAACTTTACTAACTAACCGTGCCTCATTGTCTGCTGCCACTTATTACCCCAAGGATTAGATGTTGTCTATTTGTACACCAGCGGAACCGTATTGTGCAACTCGTGCAGGAATATCCAACACAGCCTTTAAATTTGGTCGGTAAGGCAAACCAGCAACTAACTCTTGAGAATCCTCATAAAGTTGCCAATAGTTAAATGGATTAACTACGCGTCGTTCTAACTTTTCAAATGCTTTATCAAGTAAATCTTCAGTCCAGCCTTCGCTTTCAAATCCAGCCAACTCTAAAGATATCTCGTACTTATTTGACATTACCCATAGTTTGTTAGCATTTTGCAAATCAATGTTTCCTATTTTAGAAGAGACTTTTTTTATTAAAAAAGTTTTGGTTTCTTCTTTAATTAAACTGATGACTAAATCTGTAACGCACACTATTTGAGGAGAGGAGACATTTGAGATGTCTCCATTTTTCATAGGACTTCTACCTTGGCGTATTTCACTATAAAATCACGAAATTTAACAGCATCATCGCTAGCATCTACGGCTAATTCTTCGGAGATTTTATTTGGAACAAGGATTGAATAATTTCCTCTATTCATACGCATTTTTTCTTTAACAAAATCAGAATGTTTACATACGGAAGTTTTGCGCCATACAGGGCAATTACAACGGGTGTTCTGTGTGCTGGTATCAACCTCAACTTCAAAGATACCAGCAGCCTGAGAAGAGATAAAAAGTTGAACTGTTCTCCAGGAACTCTTCATGCTCATACCTTTCATTGTGCGGCTCGTAAGTCTTCTCCAATTATAGGGACTCGAACGAATGCTTCATTGGCAAACGATGCCATGGCTTCCTTGTACACCGCTTCCCAATTCTCCAACCTTACATTAGTAGTAACAATAGTAGGAAGAGCCTTGTCATACCTTAAACGCAGAATTTCATCAAATGAAGAATCGTTGTATTCAGAGCCGTACTCTTTTCCTAAATCATCTATTACCAAAACTCTAACGTTTAACCAATCAAACTTAGAGCGACCATGAAAACCGTCTAATTCGTACATGGCATCCCGTTTGTCGTCTGGCATTGCATCAAAAGTTGATTTTTTACGAGACAAGAACTCAGGGTAAGTCATGTAGTAGATGGGCTTAAATGCAAGTCCATAGTCTTTCTGGTTAGCGCCAAGAACTTTGCATGCCTCGGCATCGTTGTCAGGTAGTCGACGGAGGAACTCCATTGCGGCTACAACGGCGTGCGTCGTCTTGCCGATGCCAGGACCGCCATCAAATAGCAGACCAACGCCATTGATACCAATGTTGCCAATCTGTTTGATGACGTGCCCGTTAGTGGCATCCTCAATCCATGTCGCTACTTCTTCTGGAAAATCTCCAGCACGGTCGACGATATCTTGTGGCTCAAGACCAAAAAATCGACGCGGAATATTTGAGGTACGAGTTAGCCAATGACGTTTAAGTGATGACAACTCGTTTATGTCGTACATGTGCCCCCAAGTTAATTAAAGAATAATTTTAAATGCAACTGAGCCAGTAAAATTAACTGGCTTGTCTTTAATGTCTTTTGCATCTGTAGCAGCCATCTTAACGCTCTTCTTAGTTGTATTAGCAAGAACCATAGCCTTTATCCAACGTTTGCCTGCTGATGCGTTAGAGAACGCCTGACGGCCTGATGCGGAAGGCTGTTCGACATCGTCACGAACCACTGAAAACTCTCCGAGCCATGCTCCGCCTTTTTCTTGGTTCTTGATAAGTTCTGCTTCAAACACTGCATTAATTTTTTTAACCATTGTTAGTTGCCCCTAATTCTTCTTTGACGATATTACGAATATCTTCTTTTGTTATTTGACATCCGCATTGGCTGCCACATTGACAAGAGGAACCTGTCATCTCTACTGGAATCATTTACTTGCTCCTAATCGTTTTTCATAGCGCTCTAATTGTGCACGACCAGAGAGCGAGTTCTGGAACACACGACCATCGCTGGCTGTGAGAATGCCTGTCTTTATGGAAGTCTCCACTGGTGCATTGATTTTTGTCAAACCAAGGTTGGCTCGCGCTTGATTCATCTTCTTGCCAAAAGAAGCGAGGTACTTCTTGTAAAGGAAGGGTGCCTCATCGCCAATCTGTTCAAAGTTCCTTTCATCCGCAATAAAAAGACGAAGCAACTCTAATTCAATTAAGGCTGTGGTGTTGTATTGCCCTCTGAATTTTGCAAGGGCTCCTGATAGCGATTTGACGTTGACGGTACCTGGAAGTAGCGGGTATAAGCGGCCCACCTGATAACTAAACTCTGCAGCGACGTCCATCGGCGTCCACTCATGTTCTGGTCGCTTTCCACGGGTCTTGGGGTCGGACTTTTTAATCCGTGGCTGCTTTGCCTCTTTTGGTTCGACAAGTCCGAATCCTGCGAGTTCATCTCCATCATCTTCCCATTTTCTCATAGGTACCTTTATTTCTTTGAGGAAATCCTTTTCCTCAATATCTTTTAATTTATAACTATCTTGGCTATTAGGTACTAATGGCTTATCTACTATTTGGCTACGTGACTTATAGCCATGTGAGGTGCGGTAATTCTCAGTGCGGTAATTTTCAGCATCAGTGCGGTAATTTTTGACAACCTCGTACCAGTCCATTCCCTTAAAACCATTGGCTCTCCTGCTCTGGCTGCGAGTAAGAAAGCCGCCCTCTTCCAAGGCTTTGAGGGCCGTTCTGACAGTTCGGTCAGAAGTTTTGCCAGTCTTTGTACCCAACTCGGCTACGGATGTCTTAAAACGCCCTCCAGAGCCTTGTAGATGGCATATGGTGGCGAGCAGTCGGAACTGATAATCGGTTAGTTGAGAGGTATACGCCTCAGCAGGGATTTTCACAGGTCTTCGTCAAAGGGCGAGATGTCTTTCATATCGTCCTCCTCGGCTATGCGGTCTCGGATAGTCTCACTAAGGACCTCCAGTACCGCAGAGGTTACATATGCTGCAAGGCTTTCTGCAAATAGTGTCAAGGTGGAGGCCATGACATCGTATAGTTCTTCTGTATCGGTGTCCTTGTCGTAGTCAATCTCAATGATATCCAAACCGTCAGTTATATCCCACATCTCTAGACCGTAGTCTTCTAATGAGTGCAGTACGGCGTGAGCCTCAAGGCTGTCATCCCAGACCATTGCAAGTACATCATGTGGCTCAATGTGCCTCATGACTTCTTTAATGGGGTTGGAACATATGGTGATGTTCTCATGAGGGATGTGCTCTATGCCTTCTGTTTCTGAAACAAAAAGAGTAAATGAAACATCGTATGAGAGCATTGCTTTAAGGGCGCTCTTTACAAAGTTGTTGTTATTGGCTACTGCTAAAAAAATATGGGCTTCATCAAATTTTTCTAACAGTTGTTCTAGACCATCAGTTACATCTGCATTTTCATCAAAACTAATAACAGCAATACGTTTCATCACATGTTACGCATTCGTGGAAGGTTAGTTACAACTGGTTTATTTAACTGCTTACTAATCCAAACAGCAACAAATGCTGCGGCAGGAATTGCTACTGCAATATAGTGAAGTGGTGCATCAAGCAGCAAAATTCCTAACGCACTAAGTGGAAGCGTTAAGAATTTATTGAGGGCTCCAACGCCAAGTGCATCCATAGTTATTAGGTTTAAAAACTCAATAACATAAGCAATAGCAGTTCCAGTAATGATTATCGATATAAGTAGGTCCGTCATGGCCCAGATACTACACCGTTAGGTTGTTTCCTTCCACCCCTGAATATGACCTGACTACCCAAAAAGCATTCATCGGAACCCAATCATTAAGAGTTTTTTCTAATCTTGATATTTTTTGAACTTTGTTTGGATAAAGGTGGGAATACGAGTTATTGCTTGACCCTTCCCAAACAACCCCAAAATCAGAAGGCAAATTTCCATCAAAATAGTCTGATGCTTTGTTTGCTTTTTCAAATTGAATACAGTCTAAATATACAGTTCCAGAAGTTCCTTTAAAAGCAATTTCGTAAGTAACAACCCCTAAATCAAGTGCATTAGTTAGATGAGTAATTGAAAATTCAGCCCAACTATTTGTTGCAGAAATAGTATAAAGATTTTCTGTTTGAACTATGCTTCCAGCGCTGTTGCGTCCGATAAAAGTAACGTCTACGTTTACATTAGATTTTATAAGTCCTGCCATAGTGTAGTAAGTGCCTTGTTCAATAGGTATAACGTTTGAAGTAAATGACCATATCCCTGTTCCAATTATTTTTGCACTACTGGTTCCAGAATAAGACAGGTTTGATACGTCAGAGTTTTTTGCTGCTGTTGCCGCACCAGCAAGCGTCCAACTATCTGTTACATTATTTTCAAAAGAAGGATTCTTAACAAAATTAGTTTTAGTTGGGCTTAAAAAAATGTCAATAGCACGCGCTTCATGGTAGTCAACAGTAATACCTGATTGCAAGGATACTTGGTCTACATAATAAGTTCCTGCATTATTTGAAATAATATTAATTCCTGCATAAATAGCATTTACTGGAGCAGTTGCTGTATTACTTAAAGATTTCCAAGTATTGTTTGCTGCAACTGTAGAGGCTGTGCTGGCGCTTATAAATGTTCCTGTATAATCAAACCATCTAATATTAATGCTTACATTTCCTGCACTTGCTGGAGATTTTATTTTGCAAGACGCTGTATACGCTATTCCTGTTGTAATTGGAATGCCTTTTGTAATTGGTTCAGCATTACCAAGCGACATAGTAAATCCACCTGATGCGATTAACTTACAAGCATTTATAGTATCAATGACGTTATCACCAGATGCAGGTAGTTGTTCTTGACTTACAGAGGCCGTAGCCGTAGTAAAAACCCAATTGCCTAATCCGCCATAAAACGTTGAGTCTTGCACAGACAGTAGCAAATTAGGTGACACCGTAATGGTTGGATTAAATCCAGTTAGAGACTCAACATAAGTACCTAACGATAATGCTGTTCCTTTTCTGCTATACATATACAAGGCTTCACGTATAAGTCGCTTTTGATTTTTAGTAGGTAATGCTGGTTCTGGACTTAATCCAAAGTTATTTCTGTAGGCAGCCAATAATTGAAGGGGAGTCTCTAACCCCGTATGCGTTGGTCGCAACAAGTCTAAGTAAGACATTGCCTCTTCTTGCGAAAACAATAGGCCATCCATGTACTTATACAATGAAGAAGAGTTGTCTATAGACCCTAAAGGACTTTGTTCTTTTGTTGTAAAGACTCTTGGAAGAATGCCCATAAATTGATTTTGAGTATTGTGACTTGATGGAATAACTGCAGTAATAGAGCCTGCAACTCTCCATATTTTTTCTACAGTAAAAATAAAAAAACGATAGTAAGTTTGACGTCCAGGCACAAAAGGAATGTCATTTGGATTATTTTCCCCATCTACAAAATAAGAACGAGAAACTGTTCCTTCTGTAGCAAACTCATCAAAAATAATAATTCCGTCTTCAGCAGTTTCTGAAAAACCTGATTGATTTCTAACTAAACGAACACGAGAAAATGTTCCTCTAGGAGTTTGCCATTGCAAATAGACTCGATTAAAATCAAGAACCAAAATTCCCATTGGTTCTACGGAATAGATTAATTTTGCAAGAGCACCATATTTAGATGCGCCATAATAATTTACGCCATATTTAGCCACAAGTTACCACCTTTACGAACTCAAATCGCCAGATAACAACCACTCATTTGTTCCAATTTTTATTAATCTAATTTCAGAATATTGTCCAGCAGTTTTAACATAACTACTTTTTGACCTAAGTGTGACGCCAACACCAGCAGCAACTGTTATAACTCCGCTTCCTTTTTGAAGTACTACAAAAGTTTGACCATCAATAAAAGGATAAGTTGTTTCTGGTGGTATTGTTAGAGTTATGCTGCTACTACTATTAAACACTATGGCTTTACTAATGTCGTTTGCGCTAAGAGTGTAGGCTGTTGCAGTGCTATTATTTATAAATCTTTGATGTGCTGTAGGAAAAGCAGAAGCAACCGCAAGCCATTCACTTCCCGTCCAAATGTACGAAGCCTTTGCCATGCTAGCCTCCCATTAACATTAAAGTGTCTACTATTGACGCGCCAGTTGTAACTAACGTTGCATCTACATTAGTAGACGAATCAACCCAAATAGTTCCAGCGGCAAAATCTGAGCCAGTTGGTTGAGTTGCTGCGTATATTACTGGTACAAGTTCTTTTCCTCGTGTGTAGATAGTTCCGTTTGGTTGTACTTTAGTTACTACTGTAGAATCAGATTTTTGAAATTCAATAAGGTTTGCGCTTTGGCTAGAGACAGCCTTTACAACAAGACTGGTTGTGCTTGTTAATGTTGATTGAATGGTTGAACCGCCGCTTGGAGAAACTGCCGTGCGGTCGTAAACCGATTTAATTCCGTACTCAATATTAGCAATTCTGTCTTTTAAGGTATTCCAGGATGTGGTGATAAGGTCAAAAGACCCGACCCATCCAGAACCAGTCTTAATGCTAGTTCCCAAATTTGATTCAATAGAGTTAACTTCATCTTGCAGGCTGTTTACATGCTCAGCAAGGACAGTATCAGTAAAGTCTACTTTTGTAGTAAAAGATTTTACTGTTGAGGGGTACTGGGCTGTCACTTAACTTCCTTTCAAACCTGTCGGTCTATTTTCTCTGGTTTACTACGTATTTACTGCCTTAACTATGGGTGGGTATGGTTTGTTGCGGCTTTTCCTGTCATTTGTGTTTCTAGGGTAGAGACTTTGCCCTGCAAAGTAGTTATCTTTCCTTCAGCAACAGTTATCTTTCCTTCAGCGGTCGTCATTCTAGTTTCTAAACTTTTAACTTTGTTAGCCAATGCCACAATGGTAGATATTAAATCAACTTCAGTAGTTCCATCAGGCTGCTTTATTGTAATTACATGCGTAGTTAACCCAGTTAATGACACAGAATCAGCCAAGGGCTTAATAAGAATACGTTTATTTTTTCCTTGATTTTTACCGTATGTACCATTCCATACGGGATATTCAGGGTCACCGTTTAAGTATGTTATCCAAACACCTTGTCCAATTACAGGTGCATCAACACTTATGTGAGCAGGCTCCATAGGCCAAACCCACTCAGTTTTTTCAATTCCCGTAATTTGAGGTACTGAAACTTTTAATCGTCGTTGATTTTGAGGGTCTTTATTTTCTTTTACAATGCCTCTATGAAATCCATGATGGCGTTTCTCCATTAAATTAATCCAAGGCTTAAGTTTGCTTCTGTAAAACGATAAAGTTCTCCAGGACCTCCAACAAGCGTAGTTAAACCGCTTCCTCCTACCTCATAAAGATTTAAAACTTTAACAGTCTTTACTCCAGGCGCTTGTTGAATTACAAATTCAATATCTTGAGGATAAATTGTGTCTTTAAAATTAACTCCCAAATATCCAAATCCAGTTAAAATTGCTGTTTTAATATTGGCTTCAACTTCTGCAGAAGTATACTGATTAATAATTGCGTATTGAATATTGGCTACAACATCCACGTAAGTTGGCGGTTGAACAGTTACGGTTGTTCCAATAAGAACTTTATCTGCTAAAGATGTTTCAACGTCTTTTTTTAAGCGAAGATACTCAGCACTAGGGTCATTGTTGTCATCTAAACCAGGCTGCACATCTGTATCCAACGCAGTCCTACTTGGAGCAATATAAACAGTTACTGAGGTCCAAATTGATGCATTAGCATTTGCTTTTCCTACTCCACTAACTGATAACGCAATGTCTGCAAAGTCGTTTAAAGAAACCGCTCTATTTCCAGAACGAATAGCAGAAGGCGCTGCAATACGGATTTGGTCATTACTTTCAGGGTCTGAACCACCAATTCCAGGTCCAGGATTTGTTAAAGTTACGCTACCTTGTAGCGCAGTTAATTGAGATTCAGATAATCCTGCTACATAAAAAATGTTGTTTACTGTGTTAGAAGAAACATTACCAATTGTTCCTCCGCCTACTATGTAGTTAGCGCGTATTTCTGAGTATGCGGTAGGAATTGCTCCAGAAACACCGTCTCCAAAATTAATTGTTACAACATTATTTTCATTAAGAAAAACAGTATAAACAGTATCAGATGGACCGTAATCAATAAGGTGTTGCACTTGCGTCCATTTAGAGTACAGGTCTCCATCTTGAACGTATACCTTTATTGAACCATCAACCACTGGTTTTTCTAAAAGGTCAAATGACATATTAGGAGAACCGTCAGCAGTTCCAATTAACTCTCCGTATGTTGTTGCATTGTCTGCAACTAAAGTTACGGACCTTCCTTGAGATGCACCCACAGTTGCGGTTCCAAAAACATTACCTACAGCAGCATCTACAATCGAATCTGCATTTGTTGTAAAATAAACGGTTTGAACTACATCTCCAAATACCACATCTCCACTAACGACGGTTCCTGCTGGAATAGTGATGCTAGTACTAGAGGAGTTACTGAATACAATACTTAAAGTTGCTTGGCGATATCCCGCAGGAATATAGCCATAGGTTTGAGCAAGATTTAAAATGCTTTGTCTTTGAACTGCAGTTTTTAAAAAGGCTTCATTAGCGGTTCTATCAATGTAGTACGCCATTACATCGCCAAGGTATGCAAAGGCTTCTACCAAAGCAACGCCAAAATCAGATGGGTCAGAGGCAGTCCACTCTGGGATACGGTCTTGTACACGAGCAATCATTGACTCACGTAAAGAGTAATAATCACGACCTGTGTAATCAACCGAAATAGGGATATTAGAGACGGGGGTTACGCTCATAGCAACTCCTGATACATTGGGTTAGCACCATCAACAAGAACCAATCCAACGACGGTGCTTACAACTTCGTTGTTTGGTAATCCATATACGGCTTCAACTGTAAGAACATTTGTATATTGGTCTACAGTTACATTTACTTTTTGCAAATTTAAAAGGTTTAGTTGTTGAGCAAAGGCTTTGTGAACCTCTGCATCAACTTGAGCAATGGCTCCCGTTTCTGTATTAAAAAGAGCAAAAGGAATTAAAGTTCCAAAAGTAGGACGAATTACTCTTTCTCTTACTGTTGTTCCTAAAACAGACCTAACTCTATCTGCCCAAATTTTTGATTGGTCTAAAGTAGAATTAACTTTGCCGTAAGAATCAATCGAGAATGGCAAAGCAATTGCGTATTCCGCCATTATGCGCCACCCCATTTTCTTGGATTTGTTTTATACCCAGCATTACGTTGATTTACTAACGTTGTTGTAGAACTTAGTGTAGTAGAAGTTGGCCTTCTTTGGGCACCTGTGAGTAGTTCATTTGATATGTTTCGAATAGGAACAGGGCCCGCAAAAGACGGTCTTGTTGCACTGGATTTGTTTGGTCCAATACCATCTGACATACAACTGAACTCCACTAAATAACGTCCATCTCCATGCAAGACGTGCTGGGCTTTTTGTACAATCCAGTAACCGTCCGTGGTTGCTCCTGTACCTTGAACCTCTACTGTTCTCCATGGAGAAATACGGGGGTCTCCTTGCCCCACTGCATCTGCTGGAATAGTAAATCGCCCTAACTGTGCGCGTGATTCTGACAATGACTTAGCCATAGCAGAACTGGCAACAACTGTTTTTGTTTCTACGGTAGAAAATAAAGGCTCTCTTGTATCTTTACGAAGATTTTTACCAACTTGATTTGATGAAGTTGTATAAGAAATTAATTTTCCGCTTATAGGGTCTACTCCCGACACTATATTAAGACTACGAGAAAACTCTGCTGATTCGATATGGTCTCCAATAACGGGTTCAAAATAAGTTAAGGTTGGCGCATCTCTGTTGCTTTCTGGATTTTGTAATGGGTCTTTAAAAGACATGATTGGAATAGTAGTCATAAATTGGTCAACCATTTTGTCAATTGGATGAAAGTGAAGTTCTGTTCCAGTCACGCGAACTCCATACCCAATTTTTGTTGCTAATTCATTTAATTTTTCCCAATAAGATTGGCCAACTAATGATTGTTGAGTAAACCTAATTGTACTAGGAGTAACAAATGGCTTTAATTTAAATTTATTAGATATCTCTATAGCAATTTCTGGTGCTGTTTTATTTTGCCAAATTTTAGAAGAACTATCTTTTAAAGGATACGAGGCTCCTACGCAAGTAACTTTTAAATCTCTGTCTAATTGCTGCGCTGTAGTGTAAGAAACGTCAACTGTATATCCAAAAAACGTTTCAGTAACTTTATCATTTCTCCAAGTAATTTGTACAGGAACACCCGTCTTAATTCCTTTAAAAAATACGCTGCTAAAAGTTGAATAATAAATCTCAACAATGTCATGACTTCCTATTTTTTGATTTATAATTAAACTTCTAGCAGGTTTAGTTAACCCAGGAAAATCAGGAAAAATAATTTTAAAAGAATTTGTAAATCTATTTTGACGTAATGGGTCACGCACTTGGTACCTTCAATTGCGTGCCTGGTGCAATATTAAAAGGATTTAAAATGCTTGGATTTATATCAAGAATTTCCCACCATGATGCTGGGTTTCCAAGATAACGGTTAGCCAAGTTATCTAAACGGTCACCTTCTACCCATTCATAAATAAAATATGATTGAACATAGTTTGACCATTGCCGCAATACAACAAGGTCATATTGGTTCTTTTTAGCATGCCAAGTTTTGACTAAAGTTCCGTCAGCGTACCTACTGTCTAAATAAATCATTAGTTACCCGTTTTTACATAAGGAAAACGTGCACAAGAAATGTTAACGTAAGAAACAATTGGCACCATACGTTCATCAAAAATAATGTGGTTAAGGTCTACGTTAGTAACTCTTACAAGATAACGAAGCCTGTTTCCAAGATGCAATTCAACTGCAAAACCTTGAAGCCAACCTTGGTCTGCTGTATCTCCTTTAAACCCAGAATAAGAAATAGAGTTTAATCCAGTCAAAGTCCTAAACAAGTACTCCATATCATACATAGTTCCTTTTTCATATAACTCTGCAAGTTCTTCATTTATTGTTTTGCTATGAGCAAAAGTTCCATATGGATTGCCTACTCCCGCTTTTAATCCATTTGAATCAAGGTACCCCAAATCATTGCTTCTATTAAGCAACAAAGAAAAACTAATGGTGCTGTTTTGAAGGGCTGAACTTGGTGCGGTTCCCGCTTCAAGTCCCGCAGCAATTCCTTCCCAGTTTTGACCTTCTGCAACTCCCCAAGTCATTGCCACTTCTTTAGGGTTATACAAAAATTTAAACCCATATAAATTGCCATCGTACTGCGTTGTGTTGTAAGTAGAAGAATTTGCAATACTAAATGCGCTCGTTACATCCATTTGTATTACGCCTTTTGAAGCCGCAACACCCGTCCAAGCATCTAATCCTTGGCCATAATTATCTGCACCAGAAACAGACAAATTTGAAGTTCGTTGCTGTGGGCTAGGGCTATCCTGTGAGGCTCCTCCTGATAAATAAGATGTTTTAATCATTGGAGCGTTGTAGTAGTAAGTTAAAGGACTTGGAACTTTAGCGCCACCACTTGCTGCTTCAATGCCTGCAAGCGAAGAAGTATTAATTCCAGAAGATTGTGAAGTTGTTTTAGTGATAGTTTTATTTACAATGGCTTTATGTACAATAATTTTGCTTGTTACAAGACCAGGCGGTGCCATATTTTTTTCTTTTGCAAGACGAGATGCGTTGATAGTTGCAAATGATGCTTTAGCCCTATCAAGAACAAGTTTGTTAAAGTCCAAAGCCGATTTAGAAGCATTAACTCCTGTTTGTTCTTCTGATGTAATTGTAGTACCACCAGGAGACCCTGAAAGAATGGCTGCATTTTTTCTATCGTTATACACCTTGTTTTGCGTAGCGTACGCTTGTTCAGCCTGAGTTAGAGCATCTTTGGCTCTGGCTTCTTGGTCCTTTAAAGAATTTAATTCTCTTTGATTTTTTGCTTTATTTGCTTTTTCTTTTTCTTTAACAACTTTTGCAGCAGCAGCGTTTTGCTGAACTTGAAGTTGCTCATCGTAAGTTAATGGACGTTGGTATTGATTTGGTTTGATAGCCATTATTTAGTTCCCATCGCTGCCATTGTTTTGTCTTTTGTTAAAATATCTTTTACTCTTTTAGCAAGGGCAACTGCTTCGGCATCAGAGGCTTTTGCGATAGTAAGATTAATGTTTACAACTTGTCCACCATTTGCATTTGAGGTTAATTGGTTTGCATATGAGCCACTCTTATAAGTGGACCACGGCTGAAAATTAGTTCCGCCCTTAGATAAATCATATGCAATTTTTGCGTTAATGGTTGGGTCATACAAACTTTGGGGGCCTTTATACCCAATGCTTGCGTATTTCTTTAGGTATGCCGCATTGCGTTTAGTTCCCATATTAAGATTACTTGGGTCATTATTTTCTAAGTTAATTTGAAAAAGACCGTAAGATTTATCTAAACCTTTGCCATTATAACTATTTGATTTTCCACCAGATTCGGCTCTAGCAATACCGTAAGCAGTAACCAAAGATTGTCCTGTAAATCCAGCAGCAGCCAATGTTTGCACTAAGTTGGGGTCAGCATTGGCTGGCAAACTGAGGTTGCCTTGCCCAACACCACTTGCTTGGCTTCCAGAAGCCGCGGCCTGTGTTGCAGTTGATGTCATAGCCTTAATTGCTTTGGCACCTAAATAACCAAGAGCAGTTAGGCCAGCAGCGGTGAGGGCTGCGGGTATAGCGCCTACTCCACCTGTAGTAACTCCACCAATAATTCCAGCGGCTGCCGCACTTGTGAGTACAGTAGACAAAAATCCTTTATCTGTTGCTCCTGCATAAGCGCCTCCAAGAACAGGAATTGCTTTTCCTAGAAAACCAAAACCAACTTTTGTTGCAACTTTTCCTGCTGTTTGAACTGCTCCTGATTCAGTTGCTGTCACTACTCCACCAGCCGCCGCAGTTGCGGCAGCCTTTGTAGCAGCGTTTGCTGCCATCTTTTTAAAGGCTGACCGAACCAAAATTCCAGTTCCAATAGTTCCAACAACTCCTGCTGCGGTAGCAACCACACCTGAAACAGCCTTTCCAGGATTAGATAAACTGAGGGCATCAAGCGCACCTTTAAGTTGAAAAAATTTATCTGGCAATCCTTCTAGAGATGAGTTTAATGCAACTAATGCTGAAGTGGTTGTAGCGTATCCTTTTAGCATTGGGTCTGTAGCACGGTTTGCTAAAGACATGTCTGAGGTTGTTTGTTTGTATAGAGTCGATGTATTAGGGTTATCAGCACCTGTTTGCGTAAGTAGGTTTCCGTTACCGCCAGTTGCAATTTTCTCCAGCATTGGTCTTAATATTGCTTGCTGTTGCCCATTTGTAGTGTCGTTTAAAAATCTATTTAAAGCACCTTCACGGTTAGAAAATTCAAATTGTGCGGCTGTAATTTTTTTTCCGCGAAAAACTCTATTATAAATTTGTTGAGCAATTTCTTGCATAGGACGAACTTTGCCTGATTTAACATCCAAGGTACTAATTCCGTATTGATAGAGGCTTCCGCTCATCTCGCCCGTGTGCATACTACCAATTGCTTGAGCGGCAGTAGCGTTTGGAATAGCAAGACTAAGCGCAGCACCGCGAACTTCTTGCTGTGATTGGGCAAGGTTTTGCCCCATCATTCCAAAACTATTGGCAAGAATATTTGTTGCTGCTACATCTTCATTTGGTCCAGTAATTCCCCCACGCATATTTGCCATGGTGGAGTTAGTAAGTTGTTGCCGAGATACTCCAGGAAGCATTGTGGTGGCTTGATAAAAACCAGTGGTACGAGGCATTACAGTTGAAAGACCAGGTAGCGCTGAGTACGCAGAACCCGCTAGACCCAATACCCCCTGCGCTGTGGCAACAGCGGCAGTGCCACCCTTGCTGTATGCCCACGGCATAAGATTTGTACCGCCAGAACCCGCAGTACTAAATTGAGCATTAGATGAACCAAGGCCCATCCCCGTGCTTTGACCAGTGCTGGAAGAAAAAATTCCTTTGATGGATTGAGTGGTTTTTCCAGTAAGACCTAAAACACGTTTAAGGCCAGCCTCAAGAAGATTTACTTCTTTATTGATTGACTTTAATTCTTTGGTGGCTTGGGGGAGTTCACTAATAGGGTCTTTAGCCAATTGTGTAACTCCTTTCCTGTCGCATCTTGGCTACTTCTAGCCAATTCTTTCGGTCTCTTTTAGACAACTGCTTGATGTCCTCTAAAGTCCATCCGTTATAGATATCTGATAGTGCAAACCATTCAGAAAATAGTTCTGCATATCCTGTTATGTTAGAACTGAAATAAGGTGCCTAAATTAATAGGAACCAATACCTCGCCTTCACAGTCAGGACATGTAACAGTGACATCAGCAAACTGAGGTCCTGGTGCTCTATCGTTAATCTCGTCAATAATTTTTCGGCGGTCTGTAACGCTTAATGCTTGAACCTGCATTGGGCTATACACAGGGGCATCGCCAATCTTAATAACAGTTCCTTCAAGGATAATTGTGCTGAGTTCAGCAGGTGTCTTATCCATGTTTTCAATCATTTTCTTTTGCACAATTCCGTTAGGAAGTTTGACGGTAAATTCTTTGTTTTTTCCAGCAACCGTAAAGATGCGGTCACTTATTGAATCAGTCAAAATTTTAACTTTAATATCAGATTTAACATTGATACTTACTGTTTTATTTTCATTGCAGCCTTGACAATAAGAAAGGACATCTACATCGGGGCCAAATGTTGCTTTAAGAATACCCAAAAGCAACTGGTCTCTATCTCCTACCAGCAACTGGTCAAGCATCTGTTCTGTAGCAAGTTCGCTACCAATCTTGACTGTGCCACGTTGAAGGATGACAAGAAGAGCCTTACCCAAAGTTGATGCTCGTGAGATTGCTTCTTCGTCTTTACCGTTAAGTTCCTTTACTTCTGCAGTACTGAGAACCTCCCCAGTGGCTGTGATATAGCCACCAGGAAGGTCAACAGTTACGTCCGAAGGTAAAACAATTTCAGGCATATTTTCCTGAGAAGGCATTTCGTTTAGCGCTTTGTTTAATATATCGTTTGCCAATGCGGGATTAGCCGCTGCATTAATTGTGTTCGTCATATTATTCCTTTAGTTTAGGCTGGGAATGCTGCTGCGTTGTCGGTTAAGTTTGCTGCCCAGTTAACATCGAATCCTTCATGGACAAGAGTCATCTGTTCAACAAAGAGTGCGTTGTCACCAGCGTTGAGGTCTGAGTACGCTACAGCAGTAGGCCAGCAGTTATACACATTAAAGCGCATCGCTACATGGTCTGTCTTTGCAGGCGAGTTTTCAGCAGTTTCTCCTGCTGATGGGATTGGGTGAGAGAGAACGGCAATCTCAAGGTCACAACGGAAGTTTTCCGTACGACCACGAGTTGAGCCTCCGCCTTGAACAGTTGCAAAAAGATTACGCATCCACTCATAGTTTTGGTTGCTGCCCAAGATAACTCCACGCTGCAATGTAATTGGAGCAAATGTTGTTTGTCCTGGAATTTGATGAACTGTTGTGTTATATCCGCCTTCACGGTAAGGAATAGAGTCTGTTGTTACAGCCATTCCTGACACAGAAGTAAAACCAAAAGTTGTAGAATTTTCTAGCATTTTGGTTGCAGCACTTGGGGTAGCGCCTGTTGCGCTTGTAAGAGATTTAAACGTAACCAAAAATCTAAAGTTACGTAACGGGTCGGTAATTAATGATGACCGATTATTAATAATTGTAGGCATCTAGTGATTTCTCCTTTGGATTAATTCAGCGTCTTTTGGCTGAGGTCGATGACGATGAACTCTGCTGGGTATTGAAGCGCCACACCAACTTGAATGTGAACCTCTCCATTGGCAATTGTTTGTGCTGTGTTGTTTTCATTATCACATTTAACAAAGTAAGCCTGAGTAGCGGTTGCTCCACGGAGACCGCCTTGGTTACGGTACTCATTGAGAAATGAGCCTAGGCTAGTGCGAATAAGAGACCAAAGATGCTCATCATTGTTTTCAAAGATTGCAAACTCTGAAAGATTCTTAAGGTTCTTACGAATAAAGATAAGCGAACGGCGCATATTTACATACTTATTTGCTGTGCCGTCTTGCTTAAGGGTACGAGCACCCATCACTGCAAGACCAGCGCCAGGTATCTGACGAATTGGATTTACAGGAGATGTGCTTGCATTCATGGTGTCCAGTTCAGTTGATGTAAATGTTTTCTCTACAGCAACAACTCCTTGAACGGTAGTTGCAATACCTGCTGGAGCCTTAAAGACTCCACGGTTAGCATCTGTTGAAAGGTAAAGACCTACAACTGCACCAGCAGGCTCAACTTTACGCAAGGCCCCTGTTCCACGTCCTAGTGGGTCTGCAACATAAATGTTTGGATAATAAACAGCAGCATTGCTGGTGCTTCTTAAACTTCCTGCAAATGAAACAGCGTTTGCTACAGTTAGGTCTGGGTCAGTTCCAAGGACAATAAAGCCATTGTTATCTTCTGCCCAAGATGTTGCTGCATCAAATACAGCATTTGGAGTTGTTACTAATGCGTTTGCATCTGGCAAAAATACTACAAGCGGACGGTCTAATGGAGTAAAACGATTAAAGACCGAAGAACCGCTGGCCTTGTAATTGGTGTAATCAGTAGACGCTGTTGCTGTGCCGTTTGCTCCACTGGTGAGTGGGTAAGTTGCACTGGTAATGTTTTGACCAGCATATCCAGCAATAACAGCAACAGAAATATTTGGTGAAACAGTATTGATTACAGTTGGACCAAAATCACTTGATGTTGCATCATCAAATATAACATTCTCATAACGTTCTAAAAGGATATCGTCAGTAATGTTATTTGCAATTCCTGATTCTTTAAAGAGAGTTAATGTGTATGTGCTTGCAACAGACCCTGCAGTAACTACTACGCGGAGGTTGTTTCCATCTGTTCCAGCATTTTTAGATGTAACAGTTACTCGTGCTGTACTACCTGAATCTACTAAAGAAATAGATGCAGCAACAGCATTTGCGGCCAATAAGCGTTGGACATAAAGTTCACGTCCGCCATTAGCAAAGAATGCTCCAACTTGGAAAGTTGCTGGATAGGAGGCGTTATAACCTCCAAAGTACTTGGTAAATTCATACCAAGAATTAACAAGCGTGACTATCTCTGGTCCCTGTGCAAAAGGTGCAACCACAGCGCCAGCAGCATTTGCAGTAACTCCGTTTGGAACTACTGGTGGTAGAAGGCGTTCAGTAATGTAAACACCTGGGCGGCTATATGCCATTTCTTCTCCTAACTAGTTGGGTAATGGTTCCTTATGGTTTTGGTATAGTAATCGGAGCGATGGCATTAAACTGATTTCTTCCAAGTTTTTGGGAACCAGTTGTGCCTGTAACGCGGATATTTAGCGCCTTATAGAGTTGGTTGTATGTTGCTGGTGCAATCTCGGATGAGATGCGAACCGTAATTGCGTTTACAAATAAACGCTTTCCTTGTTCAGTAACATCTCTTTTAGAGATATCTAGAACATCCAATCGACGTACTGTGCCATCAGTAGGCTGTAGCACAGCAAATCGAAGTGGAATTTTTGTGTATAGCAACTGAGCCAGTAGTTCACGGTCGTGGCGTGGTTGTCTAGAGTACGTAGTTATTTGATAGTCAATGCGAATTGGAATAGGATAACTAATATCCCAATTATGTAATTCTGGATTATACGCAATTGCTTGTGTCATTTGCGCTGGGTTATCAAGATACATTGGCTTTACACGACCACGCATGGCACGGCTAGTATCTTCTCCAACATCAATCATATCAATAGTGATGTACGGATATTTTTGGTCAGTAAGTTCTTGGTCAGGTTGACCAAACCACACCCCTACTTTTCGAGGCGTTCCATTGCCCGTGGCTTTTTGGTCTGTAACAACCATGTCCTTAAGAAGATTACGTAATGCTTCATCTTCTGCTAGTAAAAATGTCATTTGTGCCCCCTCAAATATTTAGACGTTTGAGACAATAAAAACTTCTCTGATGTTGCTGTGCGGTTTCCAAAACGACGGATTGCAGCAGTTGGGCGTTGAGACGTGCTCCCGTATTCAAGGTCCATAACTCTATTACGGTGGTCTTCATGGGAGTGGACTGTAAAAGCGCCATCATTATGGCGTACAGACAGGTGGCGGACAACGTCATCAGGCCAGCCAGATTTACGAGCCTCAATACGAAGATGGGCTGACATAAAGCGAGCAGTGTCTTTAGTGGCTTTAGCCAATGAGTCCTTTACTTGTAAAAGATAACTCACTTCTTTTTCTTCGCCTTCGACACAGTTCTTACTCCTCCTGCAATATAAGCAGCAGTAGAGGCTAAGATTAAACCTGCGACGATTGGGCGTTTTTCGGTAGGGCGGAATCCAAACACGCCCTTAATAAATTCTTCACGCTCGTGCTGATTGTTCATTTCAGCAACCTGTTCGTACCATGGCTTCCAGGCCATAAGTAATCCCCTTTTCATCGCAAGCAGTGGGTCTGCACGAGGTACGCATGCACTCTCGATACCGCAATGATAAAGAAGAAAGGGCCCTTTCGGGCCCTAACTACTTACTTCTTTTTAATCTTTTTGGCTAACGCCTTATCCATCTTCTCGTCCATTGCACGAGATGGCTTCTTTTTATCCATGGCCTTATCAGCCTTGGCAAACTTCTTCTTCTGCGCTGAGTCCATGCCCTTCATAACCTTAGCATCTTGCTTCTTATCTGCTTTCTTGCAAGCGCCATTACATCCTGGCTTTGAACAACCACATCCACATGATTTACACATTACATTCCCTTCTTTCTATTCATCATAGATTTCTTTGATATTGCAATTGCTGCTTGCTGTGCTTTCTTAGCAGGTGCTTTTTTAGCAGGTGCCTTCTTCATTGCCTTCTTCATATTGCCCATGCAACCACAGGTAGCGCACATTACTTTTTCTTCTTTCTTAGGGCTGCAAAATCAGCCGCATCAATCTTGCTCTTATCTCCAGCAACGGCAGCAATCTTCTTCTGCTTTGGAGATAACGTCTTAGCGCCCTTCTTGCAAGCGCCTTTACAATTTGGCTTTGAACAACCACACCCACATGACTTACACATCTACTTGCTCTCTTTCTTCTTAGTTGGCTTTTTCTTGGTTTTAGCAAATTTTTTATTTGCCGCAGCAAGAGTCTTCATTCCGTGCTTATCTTTAGGCTTTCCGCATCCGCAGGTAGCGCACATGTCCTTCTCCTATCGGTAGTTAGCGGTTTTTTTTGCAATCTTTTTAGGTTGCTCAACAAACTGCTTACCTTTTTTATTACCCTTAGCCTTAGCCTTGTTGGTCGCAGCCTTTTCTGAAGGAGATAAAGCATCCCATGCTTTGTCAGGTAAGTAACGCTTTTTTCCTTTTGATTCTTTGCCATCGGAAGTGCGCCATTTTTCATCGCCCCAATTTTTTAAAGATTGCTGTGGTTTTGCAAGAGCCATTAGTTCTTGTATCCTCCGCCTGATTTCTTATATTCAGAAGCAAGAAGTTGGGCTTTGCGTGCTGACCATTCTCCAGGGTCTCCACCTTTAGACCCCGCCTTAATCTTTTTAAATAAGGACGCCCTCATTCCAGGCTTGGTGTAATTACCAGCCTCATTAACCTTTGACTTTGGCTTTGGCTTTGCTGACTTTTTTTCCACTTGTTACTCCTTTACCTGCTGGTACACAATTAGGAACTTTCTTTCCATTCTTCATCTTCATGCCTTTTTGTACATATCCATCCCAACACGGTCCTTGCGATGCCATTACTTTTTTCTCTGATTCTTCTTGTGCATTGCTGCTGCCTTCTTCTTAGCATCGGCCTTTGATGTTGCACCCCATGCCTGAAGAGATAATAATAATCTTGTTGGTTCGCCGTTGGGCTTATGTTCTGGTCCTGGATTTCCGCCCATACGAGCAAGGAAAGATGCACGACGAGGATTGTTACCAGACTTAACTGGTGGCTTTAAATTAGAACCAGGGTTAGCCTTTTCATAAGACTTGCGACCTGCTTCATTAAGTCCACCCTTGGGATTCTTACCAGATTTCTTTTGCCATGCTTCACTAGCCATTTTTCTTATGCCAATCTTTTGTGGCCTTTACTCCTTGAGCAATAGTCTTAGAGCCAGCCTTCTTGGTTAAATTAATTTTGTCGTACTTGCCCTTGTTGCCAGCGTGGTCGACAATGACGTCGCCACTCTTGTTCTTTTTGATGGTGTGCTTTTCACCAGCAACCTTGATTGTTTTAGCCATTCTTTTTTTTCTTCTTTGCCATGCCGCTCTCGCTCATAGCAATTGCAACTGCTTGTTTTTTTGATTTAACAATTGGGCCTTTACCAGGACCAGGTCTTCCTGAGTGCAACTTACCCGCTTTGTATTCTTTCATAACAATTTCAACTTTGCCTTTAGAAACTTTCTTCGGAGTTGTAGCCATTACTCGCCTTCTTCCTCTTCATCCTCAAAATCATCAAGGTCTTCCAAGTCTACACTGTCAAAATCTTCTTCAAATAGTGAAGGGTCAATTTCTAATTCAAAGTCTTCCACAATAATCTCCTAGTTAGAATAGGACTGAAACTGAGGGTCGTTAACCATTTCTTCGGCGTTGACTTGGTTGCAGTCTATGGTGACTACAGAATAGCGGTCCTTGTAACGTCCACGGGGTAAAACACGCGCAGGAACAAATACTTCTCCTTGGAATACGACGCGGTCTTTAATGTGGAGGTTTGGATTTGCAATCATTTCTGGAAGAAGACGGTTTAAATCGTCTACGGCAATTACTAGGCGCAAGGTATCTGTGGTGTAGTAGCCGCGCTCATTCATGACGTTGGTTCCACGAAGTTGTTGAGCCATAATTACAGGCAAATCAAATGGGTTATTCCAACGGCGTCCCTTGCCCGTTTCTTGGTTAGAGACATCGTAGATGGGGTCCACCCAATTGGCATAATGCGAAGCCAAGACATTGGGGTCCCAAGTCCACCAAGATACGGTGGTTCCTACAGGGTCACGAAGTTCGTCAACAATGCCTTCGTCCATAGAGGCAGACTCAAAATCAATTTTAAATCTACCTTGTACTTTGTTTCCACGCATAATGGATATTGTCCCTCATTTATAGGTTTTATCTTGTCTAAACATAGTTTTGTATCTATCAAAAAATTTAGTTTGAAGTTTAGTAGTGATATTTTGTTGTGCTTTTAACTCTGTAGCGTTTCCTATTTGCAATTCCCAATCGTTTCTTTTAAACGGAATGACTTGGGCTATAGGAGTTCCTTTTGGAATAAGTCCTTCAAAATTAGGGTCGTTAATTACAAAGGGAAAATTAACGGGCGCAAAATATTCATCGGTGTCTACAATTCCAGGAAGAATGGTAAACGGCGATTCTCGATGCATGGGTTGAACAAAAAAGGCTGAGTAGCCTTTAGGGGTTCGAATTGACCATGGGTTAACCCACTTAGCATAAGGGTGTTCATTGCGTGCGGGGTGCTCTGGGGCTTGCTCAATAGGGTGAAAACCTACAAGTCCAAAATTAGACCATTCAAAATGTTGCATTTTTTTGTTTGGTAAATCTGTAACAACCTCACCAGTTTCAGCATCTTTTGGTTCATATTCTTGTATTGAAACATACACATCAGCAGGAAGTGTAATGATGTATCCAGCAACAATGGCATCAAAAACTGGCATACAGCGTTTAATAGTTGCTTGAGTTCCTGCATTACCATTTGGTTTTTTAACTCCTCCAACATATGAGTCAGTATTTTTATACCATTCAGGAACAAACTTTAAAGAAGGTAGTGGTTGTTCTAAATCATCAAAGCCACTTGTGTTTGTAAAAACAATAGTATTCATTTTATAAACCTTTTTAAAAAATTAATTGTAAGTTTTTTTACGCCAAAAATTTAATTTGTACCAATTATTTGCAGTAGATCTAGAAAAAAAAGTATTGTAATTTACTTCTTCAAATAATAAAGGATCTTCTTTAGAATTCCAATTTTCTCTTTTAAAAGGAATAATTTGTGCAAAAGGAGTGCCTTTTGGAATAATTCCATTAAAAGATTTATTAAAAAATACTGGTACATTTCCTTTTTGTAAAATTACACGTCCATCTACTATTGCGCTTAATGTTGTAAAAGGTAAATCATGACGATTTAAAGGATGAGTAATTAAAGCACTGTATCCTTCTGGTATTTCATAGTAAACGTGAGTTACCCAAACAAAATGTTGAGAAGAAAATCCTTCGGGTATAGGAAGAAGATTATTAAGTTCTAAATCAATACGAATAGAAACTGGCACATATCCTAACGTTTCATTCCATGTAATAACAGTATCTATGTCTGTTAAGTTATCAACTGCAATATCGCACGGAGTAGTTAAAACATATCCTGTAGCAAAAGATTCTAAAAATGGTACACACGATTTAAAAGATTTTACATAAGGAATTCTATTTGGATTATGATCTTTTGAATATTTTGATGTATTTTTATACCAATCAGGAATAACCATTTTTGCTGAAATAAAAGGATTTTTATAAAAAATTAAATCTGTAAAGTATCTAATATTAGTTTTTTTATTTTTTTTAAATTTCATTTATATTCTTTCTTACTCCACCAAAATTTTTTATAACGATCAAAAAATACTCGGTTAAACTTACTTATATCTATAGCATATTTTTTTTGTTCTTTTTTTCCTCCTAAAGAAGAAACCCATAATTCTCTTTTAAAGGGAATAATTTGTAAAAATGGAGTTCCAGCAGGAATCATTCCTTCAAAATTTGGATCACGTAATTTTAAAAACATATTAAATGGAAGAGAGTAGGTATCGGTATCAACGATTCCACTAGCGCAAGTAATTGGTCCAGGTTCGTGATGTTGAGGTTCCATAACCATAATAGACCAACCATTTGGAGTTTTAATTGACCAAGGTATTACAATTCTTACAGCATAGTTAATGTCTCTTGAATAAGGATGGTTTTGAAACTGATCTAATATTTGAAATTGTATTGCATCATTGGTTGCCCATTGAAAATAAGGGCCTTCAGGAGTTTGACGAATATAAATATCATATGGAGTTTCCATAATGTAACCAGCAGTCATCATATCCCACAAAGGCATACACCTTTTCACAGTAGCCATGGGTGTGCCGTCTATTGTTGGTGCTTTTTTACCACTAGGATCTAAATAAGATTTTGCATTTTTATACCATTGAGGTATGTATTCAATGGCGGGTTTAGGTTTTTCTAAAACTCCTTTAGGATTTTGAATGTCCGTAAAAATAATTTTCATATAATGCTCCTCGTTGTAATCCGTACAGCATAACTATTTATAAAAATTATGTCTAATTATGGTTGTTATTTAGACGGTTTTTCTACTTCTGAGTTAGTAAATACTTGTTATTCATCTTTTGTTTCAGGGTTTATACAAGAACCAATAACGGGGTCATAAGCCCAACCAACCGCTGTTAATGAATCACTTGCTTCAATAACAAAGTCATATTCAAAAGTATCTTTTACAATTTGAATAATGTCAACATTTTGAGAATCCAAAATAATAACATTTGTAACAACATTATTTGTAATGCATGCGTGTAATGTATCCATTATGCAAACTTCTTTTCGTAAATGATAACTCGACCAGCACCACCAGCGCCACCAGAGCCACCAGCACGGCTACCAGTTGCGCTTGGCCAAGAACCGCCACCGCCACCGCCGCCACCGCCGCCGCCTGGCTGTGAACCTGTACCGCCGCCTCCACCGCCATTTGCATATGTACCACAATAACTATTGTTAAATCCAGCGCTTCCACCGCCACCACCGTTGGCACCAGCAGGTGAACCTCCGCCACCGCCTCCGCCACCGTTTACAGCACAACCCGTGTTAGCGCCAACGAAAGCACCGCTACCGCCTCCGCCTCCTCCTCCTCCGTATTGAATAGTTGCTATTCCAGAAAGCGCAATATTTCCACCAGCATTTCCTGAACCTCCACCTAAACCAGTATAACCATAATTTCCTGAAGCACCGCCACCACCGTTGCCTCCTCCATTACCAGTTGCTTTAATATACCCATCTCCAGCACCATTACTTGTAATAAAATTTCCAACTGAACTAGTTCCGCCCCCTGAACCGCCGATAGTTACTAAATAAGTTGTACCAGCGTTAGTTAGTGTTCTGCCACCTGCGCCTAATCCACCATTGCCACCGCTACCGCCTGCAGCAGGACCGCTATTTCCTCCTGAGTTTCCACCGTTTCCACCACCAATTGCAAATGCAGCAATTTCAGTAGCGCCAGAAGAAACTGTGTAATTTGTTGTTGAGTTAACGGTTTGTGCCAATGTCCATGATGCTGCTTGTGCAGTAAATGAGTTGGATGCTGGTCCTTCAGGACCAGTTCCAGTTACGTTAATTCCTTTTGCTTTAAAGGTATAAGCAGTTCCTTGGGTAAGACCAGTAAGAGTTACTGGACTTGTTCCAGTAGCAGTTAATGAGCCAGGAGTCGAAGTCACGGTGTATGTAGTCGGTATTCCACCACTGTTTGCAGCAGTTACAGCAATAGTTGCACCCAAATCCACTGGAGTAATTGATGCAATTGAAGGTGCATCAGGAACATCTACAATTTTTGATGTGCCAGCACTAGCGTCCGAATAACGGTCGCCTGCAATACCTGAATTGCTTGCCTTCCGAATCGCCATTATGCAATCTCACTTCCAAATACTGAAAACGACATGGTGGCTGTAGAAGCATAGACTTGAATTTTATCACTTGCTGCTAAAGTAATGCCAAGAGTTAACATGATTGAGTCAGATGCCGCGACTGTTGCTCCGTATACAACGTAGTGCTTTGCGGCAGTTGAACTATCCGCAGAAGGACGAACCGCGATACGGTACGTTGCAGATGAACCTGCTTGGTTTGCAATAACGATTGTTGAGACAACTGCTTGAGTTGCTGACGGAACTGTGTATAGGGTTCCTTCGGTAGTGGCGCCAAGGGTAGCCGTTGCTACTTGACCTAATACTTTATATGTTGTTGCCAAGATAAACTCCTTCGAAGGGGATGGTAAAAGTATGCCTTATAATTGGTCTGATGTAGGGTTAAAACTTATTGGATATAAACTTTTTCTGAGACCCATAATCGGTATCCCATAAAGGTAATAAGTTCAATTCCAAAGGCGCTTTTTTCTACTACTTCCAAGTACTTGTTGTGATAAGGGTACTTGCAAAGGAATAGTTTATTGTGCCCAATTGCAAATGGAATTAAGGTTGGAAAGGTTCGCAGATACTCGACCAGGCCATCCATAACCCCCAGCCAGTGCGGGTGGGTAATATCATCGAGTATGACGATGCCCGTATCGCTGACATATTTTTCAGCCAATTTTAAATCGTTGAGCGTGTGCGTCTTTGTATGACCGCCGTCTATAGAGAAGTAGCGTATGGAACCAGCAGGTATTTTCTCATCTAGATGTGCTTTAACTTTTCCAGAGGTAGAATCTCCTTTAACAATGAGCACTTTATCTCCGCCAAAATTATCGTAGCGTTTTAAATTTTCAATAAAAATATCTGTGGAGCCCTGACCACCGTTACTATCACTATTGAGGTGCTGGTCTTCAAAGATATCTATGGCGTAAGAAGGCTCTAGGGTATCAATCATATTTCTAAGAAGAAGGAAGAAACGCCCCATATAAACGCCAATTTCTGCAACGCCACCCTCTTTGTTCCAATCCACATTAAGAACTTTCATAAACTCAGGCAGGGTCTGTACTACCCATCCAGCAACTTTGGTAAAGCCATCACTAAGATATTTATCGTAATGAGATTCAACTAACTCTTGTCCTACGCCCATAAAATCTAAATTACTTTTTACTGTGGTGGCGTACTCTGGGGGCAAAACCATTTTAGATAGTTTAGTAAATAACTCTTGACTTTCATCTTGGCGTCCTACCCACCAAGCACATACAGCCTTTTCAAATGTTAAACAAAAATCTCCTGGGTAATCCACACCAGTAGGAAGTGGTGCGTGATTGCCCGATAATCTATAGAGACCAGTCTCTGCATACGTGTAAGCCTCTTGCCAATTTTTATTGCGCTCACTATAGCGAGCAAGTAAGAACCACGCTTCTGGTCTTCCTGGCTGATATGCCGCAGCCTTTAGAAATAAGTTTTGCACTGTTGCTTGTCTATTTTTTTGTATCTCAAAACAATTTGCAGAAATTAATAGCGAGGCGTACACGTACTCAGGATGAGTGTAATAGCCATACTCTGCAGTTCTTAAGTAAAAAGATATAGCCGATGCAGTCTGCCCAATAGATTTGTATTCTGTAGCAATATTAAAGCAGAGCACTGGATTAAAGGGGTCATTGCTTAACTCGGTAACTAACTCGTCTATGACTTTAAACATTAATCGCCTCTGCAATCATGCTATCTATTAACGCTCCTGGAACTTGCAGTACAAAGGCAGCGTTATCAACGTAGCCAAAGGTTATCAACAAGTCATCGCCTAGTTGAGCAGCACCTGCGGCAAACTCTATCTGCCCATCCAAGAATGACCAGGACGACGGGGACATACCCTCCAGCACAAACTCATCATTCCATACGCATAGCCTATGGCGATAGGTAGCGTTTTTCTGCTTCATATAGTTACTGAATAAAACTACCTCATGGGTTATAGCAATATATTTATTGCCCCACTTAATAACTTGAGAACCACCACGTTGGTCAGAGTTAACAGTTTTTCCGTCTTTATGCGATATTTGCTCGCACGTAGGTTCTTTAGGATTAGCCTTAACTACTTCTGTTGGAGAAGTCCATTTAACATACTGGAACTCTCTATCTAAAATTGGCATCCAGTTCTTCTCGCAATAAGAAGTTTCATTTATTGGGGCTGGAATTCTTATGCGAGATACTTCTTTAGCAGTCCATTTCTTCTTATCAATTTTTAACTCTGATAGTTCCATACGGCCTTGACCGTTGGTGGTGGTGTCTCGTCTAACGCCTGTGGCGTAATACTTTTTGCCCCATTTAACAAGGCGTGCATCTTCTTCGCCAACAAATGTCCAAATAGGTTTTACGTCTAATTTTGTTGTATCAATAAGTGTGTAGTTAATGATGTTTAAGTCTTTATCAAGGCGACAAAAATAATTAGCAGTTACTAGCCTTTGGTCTTCTTCTGGATGTAGATATGCCAGTGGACCCCAGACGCTAGGGAAGCGTTGGTCATTTTCGGCGTGATAAAGTGAGTAGTTGATATGGCGCAAAATACAAAGGATATCGCCATCATCATCTATAAAGACAGATGGGTTCATTAACCCAGTTCCACCAGTAACGATTGCAGGGATAATGAGGGGCTTTAATTTTCCGCCCTGTTGTACCGATTGTTGTACCAGATTCATGGGGTGAGTCTAGCGGTAGTTAGGCGCCAATCAGCATTAACTCAGAGAAGGCTGCTCCAGCCGCAGGTGTAGACCATTGAACTCCAGAACCAGTAGATGCAAGTACTTGACCACTTGTACCAACAGCAGAGCCTGCAGTTAGTGTTCCTGTAAGCGTTAGGTTAGAGATTGTTGGGCCAATACCAAGTACGTTTGCTCCAGTACCAGTGATGCTGTTAAAGCCAATGTACTCATAATCCCAAGAAGTTGCATCTGTTCCAGAGGTAGATACGCAGTTGATTTTTATACTTGTTCCAGAGATTACGGTGGCAATAAGGTTAGCGCCAGAAGAGTTAACCGTTAGGTTACCTGTGCTGTTATTCTCAATGACATAACGCATACCGACTGTCATTGTGCTTGCAACTGGCATCACTACTGTCTGAGTTGTAGAGCCTGTAAATAATTGTTGGTTATTGCTTGAAACAAGAAGTGTTGTAGTTGTTCCAGCAGTTGCTGTAGTTGAGTAACCCAACTTAAAGTTATCAATTACTGGAAGAGAAATTGTTGGGGCAGTTCCAAATACAACTACACCAGTACCAGTCTCATCAGATAGAGCCGCAGCCAAAGCCGCAGAGGTGCCGTAAGAACCCGTAGCACCCGTTGTGCCTTGGGTACCCGTCGTGCCTTGAGTTCCAGCAGTGCCTTGGCTGCCAGTAGTTCCTTGTGAACCTGTTGCGCCTTGAGAACCAGTCGTACCTTGCGTTCCTGTAGCGCCCTGAGAGCCTGTAGAACCAGTGGTTCCTTGCGCTCCTGTAGAACCAGTAGAGCCTTGTGCGCCCGTAGAACCCGTAGCACCCTGGATACCAGTGGTACCTTGAGAACCTGTGGAGCCCGTTGTACCTTGAGGACCAGTAATGCCTTGAATACCTTGAGTTCCAGTTGCGCCTTGAGTACCCGTGGTTCCTTGAGAGCCAGTGGTTCCTTGAGGACCTGTATTGCCCTGAGTACCTGTGGCTCCTTGAGAACCCGTAGTTCCTTGTGAACCTGTAGTTCCCTGAATACCTACGGCGCCGTCTAAGTTAACTGACCAAGATGCAAAAGTTCCTGTACCAACAATTCTATCGTTGGTAAATGTTAA
>Ga0136641_1000014_pt1 | contig 73188 bp, 33 predicted proteins | sample EliLak1302023Y_FD_115312 | JGI IMG/M metagenome (GOLD analysis project Ga0136641, IMG submission 115312) | Freshwater microbial communities from Elizabeth Lake, Yosemite National Park, California, USA - 13020-23Y | ecosystem: Environmental > Aquatic > Freshwater > Lake ...
ACTCACAATAGTAGTAAAGGTAGAATTTACTGTTGTTGCTATCTGACTATCAACCAATCCTGTTCCACCGACTGTTAGTCCGCTGACACTCAACCAACCTGTCCAGGTATTAGAAGCGATACTAACTGTATTAGCGATGGTGTTTACTGAATAGTCAACTGCATATCGCAATGGAGTGGTACCAACACTTACCAGCACAGATGCAGTGCTTGCGGGCTTGCCGCCAATTTCAAAAGTTGTAGTTAAATTATCTAACAAATACTTTCTGTTGATAATCAAAGGACTTGCCTGTCCCTTTGATTCAAATACAGTAACAGCAAAACTTTCTTGTACTTGTCCCGGTAGCAATTCTTCTGGTGCATGACTGTAGTTTGCATCTAAGAACGCACTGCCGTCTAGTAAAATATCAGATGGTTTAATACCAAGTGTAATCTCACCTAACTGGCCGCCGCTTATCACTGCATCTAGTGCGTCCGGATCTCCAGGAAGTATAGTTCCATCACTTGTCTGATCTCTAAATGTAACATATTGAGTTGCAGAAAAATCCTGAGTAAAATTAACCAATGGAATATAGACTGTTGCTGTCGTTCCTGTTCCCACGATGGTAGGTACCACTGTTGGATCTAGTCGAGTAGTTCTTCCCGATCCCGTAGTCACATAAACGTTGATACTTGCTCCAACCGGAACAGCAAATGGTGTTGTTACTGGTATTAGGTTCGCCGCCTCGTTAGAAATAAGACTATTAAGTTCGGCAGCTTTTGCCGAGTACCCATTCACTTGAATCTGCGATTCATTAACCTGTCCCAGAATATATTGGTATTGGGGATTGTTAACCAACTGCACACCTGCGCCTGGTACCTGTATTAGAGTAGGAGTTTGTGCTAACGCAGACTGGAGTTGAGCTAATCGTGTTGTCCAGAATGAAAGCTCATCTAACACCTTGACCAATTCTGCTCGATGTACTGCTGATAGACTTACCGCAAGATTTAATGGATCGGTTACTACTCCATAGTTAGATTCGCTAGAGTAGCTGTCCCAGGCGCTGGTATAGAACGGCAATGCATCCCATCCAGACGCATAGTTAAACGGCAGTGTGTCAACTTTAACACCACCAAATGTCATGCCTTTCATGAGCTGTGTCAGCTCTTTACCTGGCATACCGGAAGCAGGATTATAATAATTGTTAATTCTATCAACTGCTGACAATAATTTAATATCTTTTGTATAGTTTAAGACTAGACGTTTTTCTTTATCAGGAACAAAGTTCAATACTAATTTTGCGAATTTCTTAAGAGCAGTGACCCCACTGGTGTTTGTAAAGAAATCTGAATAATATTGGATTGTGTATTGATCACTTAATATCATTGATCCGTCTATTGTAAGATCTATAGTATTCTTTTCGGCCTGCGGTACCCAGGTCAGCGCCCAGGTGTAGGTTTCGCCATCACCTATAAAATAGTCAGTTGTCTTGACATCTGCTATTTCTGTTCCGTAGGAAATTCGGTCAAACTTCATTGTTACAGATGTTTTTCTAACTTTTCCGTTGTATAGTTGTACTCTAGCTTTTGCTTGTGTAAAATCTTGACCTCCGCCGCCAGTTAACACGACAGTCGGTGTTTCTGTATAATTGCTACCAGGATCAAGTACAACGATATCATATACTTTTCCTAGGCTAATATAGGCCCTAGCAAATGCACCATACCCTGTATCATTAGGAGCTGTTATAATTTGCACTTTTGGAGGACTTACATAATTTGATCCGCCGTCAGTTATTTGAACCTCTCCTACACTATAGGAAAAATTGTCCGCCCATGATTTCCAAGGATACGTTTTTAATAAAGGATCACTATAAGATTTAATGGTGGTAAACTCTTCCAAAGTTTGATCGTAGTAGGCAGGTAGGTCGAAATCGCTACTGAAAGTATGAGTTGGATCTAATGATGTATAATCCGTTGTAAAATTTCTAATTTTTGTGTGGTAAGGTTTTACTTCTTCAATCCATTTTTCATAGAAGGCACTGTCTTGTAGTTTGTATGTAGGTCGCTTATCTAGAGATCCTGCTTTATTCCTAACATTAATGAAGGCTGTTTTAAATGCCCAATCAAGATTTGCCTGTTCTGAAAATGCATATTTTACAGCATGGAAGAAGAATTTATTCCAATATTGTTTTAAATCGCCCACAAACAAATCATTCTTGATTGCTTTGAGAATATAACTCAACTCAACGTCTGGAGATTGATCAAAGAACGTAGAATCATAAGCGGCGATTTCATCAAAAGCAAAGTTGGTTAAAGAAGGGCGCCATAATGCAGGATCAATTTGTATTGTTCCTTTTTCTTCAGCAATGATATCGTAGTCAGTATCAAACGTACCGACCTTGATTGTTCTATCAACTTTCTTTAAGACTACAAATCGGCCGGCACCGGCATTTTGTATTTTTACAAGGTCTCCCAGTTTAGGAGTTATTCCGTTTAGCCCGTATGTATCGCTTATCGTATAGGAAATCAGCTGTAGATTATTGTAATCTGCTCTCGCCCAGTCGACAGGATACCAATATTTGGTTACATCATACTGCTGACTATGAATGCGTGTCCAAAGTTGTTCTGCTTGGCTCCATTCAAACTTGCTCCACATGTTTTTTGCTTCGGAATCTGTTTGAACATAAACAGTGTACGGACGAACTAATAATTTTGGTACTTCTGTATAACCATATCCAGGTTCAACGATGGTTGCACCAACTACCCGTCCTGTTTCGCTTAGGGTGGTTTGTATCACTGCCCCATATCCGTTTCCAGAAACTGTCACTGTAGGAGGATAGAGATAGTTGTAGCCGCCGCCCGGATAAGAAATAATCACTCGATCAATTCCACCGTTACTATTGATAGTGCATACTAACTGTGCTTGGCTTAGAGCTCTCGTTTCAACAAGCCCTAATTGGTAATTTGTTTCGACCACTTGGTCCCACGCATTTTGTTGCGGCGATGGAATCGCTTCCATCATCTTTAGATTAGGAATTGATTTTAAACTTAAAATTCTATTTTCTAATAAAACAGTATTAGTCCATTCCAATACTGTTCTCAAAGCTTCGGCTCTATCAGCAAACATCGTCTGACGGGGTCGCACGTTGATACCATATCGCTGTTGAACTGACAGTGCAGGATCTGGAACCGGCTGACCAATCTTATCATATCCAACTAGACTGTCTATTAATTTTTGTTCTAACATTGTAGAAGGACTGCCGTAAGGATCGCCTTCTTGTAACAGCAACCATTCTGTATGCCGCGGAGCTGAACTTGTTAGTCTATCAAAATTAATATGTAAATTTGTCGAATTGTTATTGATCAAATCCTTAACATTGACCAATGCCACTGCATCTTGTCTTAAAATTGTAGCATGTTCTACTAATTGATTTTTAGGATCAGCGATTAGTCCTGCAACTGTTATTGCACTTATTCTTCTATTTTTAACTCCGGCAGGTATGGTAGTCTTGTTTCTAACCCAGTAGTAATATATATTGCTAAACGTGCTGGTTACTGCATTATAAACCTGTTTGACAGACAACACACTATTATCAGGGTGCTTTGGTTGACCACTTATACCTCGAAGTAATCCGTTGCTTGTATCAGCAACTGCCGCCCATTCACTAGGTAATAAATTAGAACTCACCCATTCATATACCTGAATGGCGCTACCTGGAAATGTTGTTCCCCACTGATTTTTCCTATACTCTAAATCGCCCTGTTCATACCAAAAGTATTTTACAGCACCAGTATCCCACCATAACTCTCCAACATGATCATCAGTCCAATTGGTATTGGTATCAACAGATATTTTTCCTGTTCCGAGAGTATAGACAGCAGGGTCAGTTATCGTTTTATAAGTTAATTCTTGATTGGCTGTTCCGGGAATGTATCCTTTTACAGGATCGAATATTTCAAGGTACTGAGTGATTGTATCTTTCACTGAGTCAATTACCATTAGACGTTTAATCACTGAAGGATCTACCAACGGCTCTTCATATCTTAATAGTTTCCAACTGTTTACAGATGTATCTATTTTTTTGAATATAAATGTTTGACCGTTATTTTTTCCAGCCATAGTATCAGAGGTTGGGGCACCTACATAAATGTTGCCAGCTAACTGAGCTACTGAGTAACCAAAATCACTACCTGTTGTGATTGAATTTGACTGTATATCTTGAGCATAAGAAAAATATGTATGATATCTATTAAATACACTAACTGAGCCTGCTCCCTCTATATTGCTATAGAATCGTGTTGACTGATTATCAAATGTTGTTTTTAAGTGTCGAACATCAGTAGTATAATCTTTTACATATTTTGTACCGTATAGAGACTGCGCATTTGGCAGTAGTCCCATATAGGTATCAAATGTGATATTTTGAAGTTCAAGCGTGCCAAGACTTGATACAATCAATGTTTGTTTATTGTCATCGATAGAAATATCAAATCCAAAAATTGTATTAGAATTTCTATTAGGCTGTGTTAGGTTTTGCAACCATGTAAATTTAGATCCATTCCATTGCCATACACTAACCATACCTTGGTACAATCCGTATTGTGTTCCTGGACTGCTTATGAACAAGTATTTTCCGTCCTTGCTCATTACAAGTTTGTTACCAAGCAAGTCGCCTGAGGTAATAATGCCCAAGAGTCCCGCCGTATCTTTAGTAATATCGACAGGCAATGCTGTAAATGTATTGTTAGAATTCTTAGTATAGATCCTTACAACTCCAGTATTAGTATATGCACCCGGGGCACCGACTGCCACAATGCTGAGATCGGCACTGGCTGCTATGCTTTGACCAAAGAAACTACCTTGTGGCAAGTTGTTATTTGATAAAGCCGCTAACGCAGAAATTGAAACTGTGCTGGTATTATACAGTCCTAATGTCATGTTGTAATTATAAACCTGCCCAATACCTTCGCCGGGCGCTCCAACTAAAAATTGTTTATTTGTTGCTGAAGAATTTACCACAATAGAATTTCCGTACCGACCATTTGAAGTAGGATTAGGAGTAGTTAGCACCGCCAAGGTTACTGGTTGATTCAACACTCTATTAACGGCGGTAATCTTGATCATACCAGTTCTATCAAGCTGTGTGATATTGTTAGTATCTTGTACAAAACGTAAATTACCAGTGCCCGTTACATCTCCTCGAACTCTACTTGTCGCAGGTGCGCCTGCAAAAATTACATTATCGGCCGCATCAAATTTTAAACTATACCCGTACTGTGGGGGTATAGTGCTTAGATAATAGTCATGACCGGCTTCTTTCAGAGAGTAGGTGAATAGAGTGTTTACCTTAACATCTCTAACAGATGTTTTATCATAGACAAATATTTTGCCATATCCATAGTTGTTGTCATAAAAGCCGGGAGCACTAACTACATAGGTCGAAGTTGATTCATCTGTACTGTATGAAAATCCATACTGCTGATTTGTATTATCAACTGCATCTGAATATGTTGTAGCCGAGTAATTATCGATCTTTTCGTAGACTGCCCATTTCTTAGATCCATCATCGTCGACCCAAATTTTATCACCGTATTTGGTTGTTGTTAATCGTGGCAGTGAGGCCAGATCGTCAAAGCTACCGAAGCGAACTGAAACAAATTTAGAAACGATTCCAATATAGATATCTGATGAATACGGTACCGCAGTTAAGGTGCTAGAAACAGTAAATTGTGTGTTAGACTCAACTGACGTAACAAGATATACTTTATTAAGATCTGGAATAAATCTTGAAACAGCAATAACCTCACCTACTACCAATCCGTGTGATTGAGCAGTAGTGAACTGAGTACCTATGCCGGGTTCAGTAACTGTAACTTGAATGATCTGTACATTCTGTCTCGTATATCGTAGAACATCCCAGCTACCAGTGGGACTATATCCTAACCAGAAAGTGCTGCCTTCTGCAATTAGATTTGGATCTCCTATGTCCAAGATGCTGTTAATATTATAGGCGGTTGCTGTTACATCGTCAACACGCACATATCCTGCTGTCTGTATTTCAGAAATATATTCTGAGAAGTTAGTATCCAAAGTTGGAAACACACTACCGTAATCGTAATCATCTGGTGCAACTAACATATCACTTTGAGGAACACGATATATGAAATCATTATTAATAGCAGGATAACCTGTAAATTGTATAATCTGAGGATTCTGAACGAATCTCTGATCATTTAGATTGAACTGTAATTCCTTGTAAGAACTATAGCCACCAAATGCTCCTATTCTAAAAGCCCAAGTTTCTAAAAATTCAACTTCGCCTTGCAGATTATTAAGACTTGCCTTGGCTAATTTAGTAATAGAATTAGACGTGCCTTTTTCTTTGATATATCCTTGATAGAATTTATACTGTGCAATTCTATCATCAAAAATATTATCTAAGTATATTCTTGGAGTATATCCTGTAAGATGTTGGGCCATACGTTGCTGGCCAATATCAAAATTATCTATATCCAAACTATAAAAATCTTCAAACTGAGTTATCTTATATTCAAAGTTTGGTAGCAATGCAGGCACGGGTTTTGATGTCAATCCCCGCCACACTTTAAAATCAAAAGATGTAGAACCGTCGACCTTCTTAATAGCTGAATAATATTTTCCAGAATATCTCACAACTTCGCCCGGTGCATAATCTGAGTTTGGTTGCCAGTCAGCAACAACTGCTTCATCATATATAAATCCAGGAGTTGCAAGACCGCCATTCCATTCTGCTGTTCTAAACCCTGTTAATTTGATACGTTGCTGACGATAGCCAGTGTCTTTATCGTACACAATATCTTTGAACATACTGAAATTATTAAAAACAACCGCATGTTGCTTTTGTATAATATTCACCTGAGCAAAGTAGAAACCTGTGTTAGGTAATAAAGATTCAATTACAAATTCACCATCTTCCCGTGATAAGGTAAACTGCTGACTAGGAAATGCTGTTCCGTCTGAAGTTAATAAATTATATTGATAATATGGATCTGTTAGATCATCAACTACTCCATATAGAGTTTTATTTCCTGCACTGTCAGATGTTTTAAATTTAATCTGCTGAGCGAAGGGGCTTAACACCAATAACGATCCGTCTATCCAATTCTGCGTTGTCCAGAATAAAAATTCTCTTGTTGAAAAATCCCAATCAAGTATTGAATTAAGGTCTGACTGAAAGTAATCAAATACAAACCCCTGGCTTTCTAAATATTTTCCGTAGCCAATTAAAAAATCGTAAACGTCTTGTATTGTTAGTAGTGTCGACCCATAAGAGATAGTAACTGGTACAGTTTCGTATTTTACTGCCTTGGCAACTGTGATACCACCAACCACCGGCAATTCTACTAACTGCTGGAAGTTGCTCGGAGAGAATGTTGTAGTCGCAGTATGACTTAGTTTTGTTCTGTAATAGACGTTTTGGTAAGATACCAATTGACCTGTTTGATAGAATTTATTTTCAGTCCAGGTTACATAATTTTCAGAAGCTCCGCCTAGTGTGACTTTGGTATCTTGAAAACTGTGAATAGGAGTTAATATTGTAAAATAAGGTTTGAGAGAATCATATCCCTTTACAGTATATGCTCCTTGATTTTTTTGAATAATAATACCGCTGACTGACAAAGATGTAATAGGGTTACTCTGATGTAGATAGATATTATAATCTTCCGAAGGTAGTAATACTCCGGGATTAACGCTAGATGGATCTACTGAATCAATCCGTACCGCTAACTTGTCTTTGTCTAAAAATCCTTCTGCTTTGTATATTAGATTATAATCCACACCAGTAAGATCTACTTTTAGTCTATTAATATAATTATTATTTCTTTGCAACCCTGCTTCAATTAGCAGGACGCTGTAGCCAGCCGCATATTGCAATTTTCCAGCAACAGTATCTCTATACAGAATAAGGTCTGAAAGTTTTAATAATTGTTCATTATCGCCGTATACTGTTTGACCGGCCACTGAAAATTTAATTCTGCTGGTGTCGAAAAGCAGGGACGCATATTTGGCAGGCTTAGTAAGAGTAAGCAGTATCTGAACGGCGAAAGGCCATGCGCTTGATCTTCTCCATGCTGTTTCAGCCGGAGAGTGATCTCCAAAAATCCATTCTGCATTGGTCTGATTAAAAATAACATTCTGTGCCAGACCAATGCGTTGCGGATCTAATAATGTTCCATTTTCAGTAACTGGTAATATCTTTAATAGATTCGGTCTAGCATAATTTAAATCAATGCCGGCCCTATCGCCGCTACGAATAATACCCTGTGATAAATCTGACCATAAGATTGTATTACCAGACGTAAATGGTGCCGGGCCGTATTGTGCCTTCCACCAATCCGGCTGTTCGCTGAACCCTAGCATTTCCCATGCATGGGTATGCGGACGATCAGTGTCATAGAAATATTTAAAAATTCCTCTCCAATGGCCAGGAAGTTGTAGATTATTTGTAGGGTTAGTTGCAGATGTTCTAAAATTCCATGTTCGCGGATCGTATACCGCAATTATATTTGTTCGATAATCGACTCCATTAAATCCTGTCCATTTTAAAAATTCCGCGCTCAGAAGTTTAAAAATTTCGTTATAACTAAAATCTTTATTTCTATATGCGCCTGGCAACACAGAATTGATATCAAGTAGCGTGGGAGTATATACCGAAGATGATTTTATATTATTAAAAATTCTCGTTTCTAATTCGAGGATAATATCATCTCTGTAATCGCCGTATGCCAGCATGATACTGCCGTCGTGTCCTTCAATTACAAATGCCGGCGTTGTATATGTTGTATCAAAATACTTTGATGGTCGGAAGCTAGGGTATAGGCCTAACTTTGACGGTGTTGGCGGAACGTAACAACCTTGTGTTGTTGCATAAAACTTTATTTCAATAATATCGTTGAGTGTTAGTTTTTTAATAAAAGTTACACTGGGATCTGTGCTAGGAATAGTATAGTCTATGCCTAGTATTAACTGTACTCCGTTAATGTAAATTATCACTGCTTTGTCATTAACATCTACCAAATTTACGATCGAAGGAAGAGCGTATGTTGTGATTCTTAAATCTGTTACTGTATAAGTTCTCAATACGTAATCTTGCCCGTATGGAACCATGTCGGAGTAACCATATGGAAACAATACATCTTTTCCTGCGTTAATTGCAGATAAGATTTGATCAACTGCATCTCGAGGAGTTATTGCATTTGTAATTTCGTTAACTGCTTTAAGGAAAGTAGATTTAAAATTTTGATAATCGTCTGATACTTTCTTCACAGCGTTGATAATACTATGTTCTTTCAGTCCAATAAAAAAGTGTGCAAATGACAGAGGTTCGATATGGGAAATTAAGCGGGTGCCGTACTGTGCGGCATCACCTAAGTCTCGCAAATTATTAAAACCCAGCGCCGATCCAAAGAAGTTGGGAATCTTTTCAGAAATAGATTGCAACTGATTCGTAAATTCTGCCAATGTCAATTGTGCAATAGGACCATTCAACGGATTGTTTGTTAAACTTATGCTAGGCTCGTATACTCCATTCTCGTTAGGAATTGCAGTTGTATAGAGTTTAAACAAGACTCTACTTGAGATAGGTAAATTATTATAGAAGACTACAAATAAGTATTGGTTCTGCGGAACAATCTCAAATTCAATATATTGTATTTTTTTGATACCATTTACAAATACATCTATTTTTAAATCATTTTGCCATCCCGGATAATTGACCGCATTAACTTCCACGTTCGATGTTGCTATCTCAATCACCTGATACTGTAAAATAGCTATAGGAAGATTAATTGACGGCGTCCAGGCATTTACATATTTTGTCGATACCCCGTTTGATATTTTTAAAAATCCGGATGACACAGGCACGATCGAAGTTCCTGTAGCTGATGCTACAGAAAATGTGTCTGTATTAAAATAGTTTGTGAAAAGAAAGTCACCAATATTCGCAACATTGAGATATTTTAAATCAAGGCCCAACACCGGGTCGTGTATGGTACCTTTGGTATAGCCGAATAATTTAGTTCCGGAAAAATTTCCAGGATAATAGGCTGTGTTGCTGTAGCTTATTCCGTTGGCATCAAATAGGTCAAATACGGGAGCTTGGTTTAACCCTGTTTTCTGTTGGGCCAATATCCAACTCTTGCCATCCCACCACCAACTAGATCCCTTGTATTCGGATCCTTCTGCTGTAACAACTGTATCTCCAACTGTGGGATTAGAAGCTATATCCTCAACTAGATTAACAATTTGGTTTCCGTTGACAGTTTCTATTTTGACTACAAAAGTTTTTCCTCTTACTAAAGTATCTTCGTCAGCGTTAAAAATAACTCGATAGCCTTCTTGTAATAATACTCCGTCAATATAGTACCCTGCACTGCCTTCAACTGTAAAAAATGCATTAGCTGTTATCGTATCTATTAGATGAACATTGGTTTTTGCTGTTGTGCCAAAATTAAATAATTTAATGTTAGGTTGAAATTCAATGATAGGGCGGCGAGCACGTTTGTCTTGCGGAAATACTGCAGGTACACCATTCGCTTTAGCAGATGCCGAAATAATTCCAGCATGGAACCAGCGGTTATATCTAGACCAGGGATTTCTATCAGCACTGGCTCGATTGATTGTCACATAGTCCGGGGTAATTGGGGCATTTTTAAAATCATCAAATGGGAACTCATCAAATTTTTGCGCATCAAAGTTAGTGTTGAGACTATTTGATAGATCAACACTATTTTGCAAGCTATCAAAATCTGTTAGATTAATAGCAGTGCCAACACCTTCAACTATCCAACGCTTCTTTGCATAAGACTGAGGAACTACGCTATCTGGAAAGTATATTACCATTCCGTTTGACAGCTGGATATTGTTACCGGAGTTGTATGTTTTTTTACCTATAAGATCTGCTTCAACGTTCAATTCTGTATTTTCTAATATAGACTTAACAACAATTTTTCCTGCTACACGAGTATCGTCGCCTGCTACGTAATATAGAACGTCTGGTGTTAGGTCATCGATAGTGACAATAATCTGTCCATCTTTGGAACCATTATTAAGCACTCCGGAGTACTGATCTGCCTGACCGTATGATAGTGCTGTCTTAATATAGAGATTATGCACCGAAGTAACATTTAGCACATAGGTTAATCCCCTATAAAAAGTTACAGTAGGATCTGGTGTTAATCCATTAGGAGTAAAGATAAAAACAGTAGCATTATTTGTGTCGCTGATTATTTTTTGATCAATAGTTGTAAAAGTATTAACAGTTGCGCCGCCGTCCGTAACAGTATATGTACTAACTGTGGACTTTTGTATGCCTGTGATTTCTATAGGATCAGGGCCGGCTTCTAACCAATAGTATTGAGTATAGTTTACGAATTTATCAATGTCTATCTTGGGATCATAAGAGTATACAGTAGGTCTAAGAATTTTATCATGATTGTCGGTAGTGGCATTGTAATATGATAATTGGTTTAAAAAGTCATCATAGCTTATCGCATGTGTTATGTTATTGCTGTCATCTCTAATAATTAGACCAGGATCTAATTGGTAATCTTGTGTTAATTTTGACACACTACCGATATACTGATCTTTTAATGGATTGTATGTTGATGTAATTTTGCTTCCAACATATCCGCTAATTCTTTCAACTCGAGGAACCTCAACTAACCTATCCAAGGTACTTGATAAGAATTTTATATTTTTATCTGTCTTGAGATATTCGGGTAATAAATCGCTGGTCTTTCTCGTGTGACTGGGATCGTTTAAGTTGTAAACGTCAGTTAATTCGTTTCGTGTATTTTTTGCCATTTTTAAATTCTTATACGATAGATAGTCTTGAAGGAGTCAATGCTGTGATAATTTCTATATCCGCCACGGCGGCTCCGCTTACAAATATTTCGTTACTCTGGCAAGCTATTTCAAATAGATTACCGAAAGACGAACCATTCTTAGAAACGATAATAAAGTTTGTAATATCAGGTGTCATCATGTTCATAACGTAGGTAGATAACTCACTGAAATTAAACGAATCACCAAAATTCCAATTGTCGAGGGCGAAGAATTCATTAATTAGAGAAATAATTCTAGTTTTTAAATTATTATCATTAATAGGAATATTAGGATTTTTTACAGCTCTAAATGTTGCCTGTAGATTTAATTCTGCGGCTGGTCCAAATAAAATTTTATATTTTGCAGGATGATATATAATCGTGTCTGATATACTTTTTATAGGATTGAGATATTGACTATAGGTATCTTCGAGTGTAGCTGTCGTCGGAGGCTGAGGTTCCATTTTAGTAGTGTCTAACAACCACATTCTGTAAGCAGTATCATAACCTTTGGTTAGCATATAGATATCAATGATGTTTGATTTAGCAGGATCTATACGCTTCTCTTCTCCGCTGTTATGAATATAATGAAATTTTAAATTGCTACGACCTGCACGAGCAAAGAACTGCGGTTGCAGTAGATAGGCTAGGTTTTCTGCAGAATATTGTTTAACTACATCTGCCGAATAGAAATAATACAACTGACCATCTATTGGAGAATCTACATAGCTTTCGTCGGGGTATGCAATAAACTTGCTGAAGGGATAAAGTTGATATCTTGAGCCGTCTTTCATTAATTGAAAATATACGAAGTTTCCAAGGAACCCTGTTTGCACTAAGGTATTTTGACTGTCGGTAATGATTGCAAAACTATCAGGATCGTCTATTTGTCCGTTATTTTTAGAATCATAGAAACTAATCAAAATCTTTTTAGGTTCTACGTATCCGTCATTTTCAACTATAGATTCATCAACTTGCCATGAATGATCTTTACCTAATTCGTTGATAGTCTGTCCTGCAGGTATTACTATCCAGGCGCCGTTTATTTTTCTACTTACAATATCATTAAGTGTATTAAGATAGAAATCTCCATTGACTCCTAGGGTTGATTGTGGGGTGGCCGAGCCGTGTCGCCATGTATTTCCTAGATTAGGAATCGTATTAATACCTAATACAGAAATTTTGTCTTTGATAGTAGTATTGGAAACATAATCAAAATTATTTTTATAATCATCTATAAAGAATGAAGTTTGTTCTGCACTTTCAAATACATAATTTGTTTTTCTATAGAATGCAGTATAAGAAGTGCCAGTCCACTGAAACGCAAAAATCCAAGATGAATCAACATTTTGATTGGTAACATCTCCTTGGTATATTAGACTGAACTTAGTTTGTAGATCAATATTAGTATCCGTAACTATATACCATGCTCGAGTAAGCCTATCGAAACTTAATCCAAAGTTAAGTTTTCCTACCATTTGATTTACAATTTGGTTTTCCAGAGCGAACGGTAAACTTGTAACAAGTTGCGGAATTATCTCAACTGGGATAGAACCGTCAGCTATGAACCCTGTTAGTACTATTGGACCGGTGCCGTCATTTAAGAGACCGTTGCCACTATTTGACCCGTCACCGGTTACTAGAGATACTCGTGCCCAGGTGTATGTGCGTGTTGTAGAGTCAGCTTGGTCAGTTAGTCTTCCTGATGGTAGATAATATTTTCCTGCAGGTGGCTGAAATTTAATCAGGGCGCCACCTGTAATATATTGTGTATTACTACTGCTGAAATATCCAACTTGCTGTGGTGTTGTGGTGCCGCTGGCAAAATCGTATTTGTCTTTGAAATAGCCACGGACCTGCCCAGATTCAGTCTGTGCAAGAGTCCAACTGATGTTGATGTTTGACAAGTCTGGTCTTGGATATTTGTCAAAGTAGAAATTTCTAGTTGTTGGGTTTTCAAGCAATGGTTCAATTTTAGATTTCAAAACACCAAATGCTTGATTACGATTATCAAATGTAAATGTAAAACTCAGCTGTTGATCTTCTTTATAAATTATCCCATCCTGAGCATATATATCTGTTTGACTGTACCTGCCTGTGACATCATTGAGATCAAAGTATTTGCTAATTCCAGAACTCTGTCTGTTGATACTTTTAACTTTGATAACGTCCGATGCAACGGTAACTGGTCCGATATTATAATCCTCTCCTGTTATCATTCTATTTTGTAGATAATAATTTTGAGGAGCCTTTTGTTTGATAGATAAATCTGTTTCTGCAGGCGAACTATTGTAGACAGAATATTGCAAACTCAATGTCAATGACAAAGATTGCGTTTGTCCTGCACTGTTTACATAGGGTATTCTTACTGACAGGCCGTTGATGTCTGATGGTGAAATCGTATATCTTAATCCGTTGCTCTGTCTATAATACAATGCAAACTTACCTTTAGGTAGATCACCAAAGTTGCCATCTGCAAAGTTTAAATCAATTTGATCATTGATCCTAGAAGTAACAGCATATAAAGTTCTTGTGTTTAAATTTAAACTATTATAGATAACGTTATTGCCCACCGTAGCCTCAACTTTAGACCACTCTCTATCGTAGGCTCCGTTCGCACTCAGTTGCCACAGCCAAACGTCACTATTGTTGATATCAGTAGCATTGATACCAACAATTTCATTTGGAACTGGATTATCAACAGAGAACGAAGTGCTGTTTAAGGATCCCTGTTTAAAATGCATAAAGAATCCAGTATTTTTTGCACCTGCTCCTTGATTGTCATTCCTCCAAATTATGCCAGTCTGTCTTCCGGGCAGTGGAGATTCTTCATATATGTAAGTTTTATCTTTAAAGGTTGCACTTACCAATTCAAACGCCATGGCCAATCCGCTGATAGATTTATTAAAAGTATATACAGGAGCACCAGTTTGATCTGTGTTTATTCTATATTGTTCTGTTGAAATTCCGCCAATGGTATCTGACAGGGCTGGAGACCCAAATGCCATACCGGACGGCATTGCAGAATTCATGACTAGAATCCACTGCTGATACCAGTTATTATTAGAAGGATCATCCCAGCTGATAATTTGATTGGCAAGATTGATTCCGTTGTTGTCAGTAATAGAATCTGTCGTGCTGATGGCGGTAATTTTTAAAAGCCCGCTGGCTGGTGTATTTCTTTGTGCATTGTAACTGATCAGCTGTGCTAAACGTAGGATACTATCTCGGCGCTGGGCTGTTTCTAGAAAGTTTTCACGAGCATTTAAATCAACACGGAAACTTAAATTCTGACCTAGATAACAGATGAGATCTACCAAGGCAATAAACTCAGAACTTTCAATGTAGTCATTGAAGTTCTCAGGATAATTTGCTTTTAGATATTGAACTGCTGATCGACGAAGAGTATCGTAGTCATACGATTTGAAATCTGCATTATTAAAGGATTGGTAGATCTTAGTCCAATCTTCTGCGACAAGTAGTTTTGAGTTAGTTGCTGGTATCATATATGTTATGCCATTTGGATAACATATTTATTAGTAACATAAACTACGTAGATTATTGTAGTGATAATCCGGCTTGTTTATCAAAATTTAACCGCATCACATCAACTTGGCTGGTAGGTACAAATCTGAGATTAATTTCCAAGACTAGGCCAAATTCTGCTTCTGTTATGGTCACTGACATAATGTTGACCCTAGGATCTGATGCTACAATTTTTTGTATATCTTGCTCTATTTCGGCCCTTACTTCGTCAGTGAACGGATCGTACAGTTTGTCCCATATAATAGTACCCCAGCTAGGTTGCATTACCCGCTCGCCCTGACGTGTATTGAAATAGTTTAACAGATCCTGCTTGACAATATCAAAATCATACAGCGTCACAGTTCTTGACATGGGATCTTGCGTGGAGAATCCTACATAAAACTGAGATGTTTGTTCTTTATTTTGCTCGCTATAATTAGCAGGCTTGATTATGATATTTTTATATGGCATGCGTATATTTAAGCAACAAGTGTGCCTCCTCCTTCTCTAAAATATTGAGCTAATGTTGTAGTAGGAACTTCACGCTGTCCGTATCCTGCACCCTGAAAGCTGGCCCATATTTTTCTAATTTTGTATGCCGCTGAAGAAAACTTACCTGCTCTAACATCGTCCAGTGCATTGCGAGTTTGAAGAAGGTATATACATGCCTTGTCTTGACTTGCAGGACTAAAGTCAGGTAAGTTGCAGGCTTTTTTGCAGGTGTCCCAAGTGTCTGGCATAAACTGGTATGCGCCTGCGGCAGAAGATCTGAGTCTTGCTGGACCTAAAACAATTCTAGGATGATCTTTGTATTTGTAACTTCTGTTAGTGTAACTATCACCGTTTTTATCATATGAGTTGCTACCATATGTATAAAATTTGAGTCCGTTATAGTTACCAGCTCCCGTAGGAGTAGTAACTCCAGGGGGTAGACCTGCATTGTCAATGTCAAATAATGCGCTGGTATATTGTGTTCTATATCCATCTTTGCTGGCTGTGCCTTCTGCTCTGCGAATAGTCCACAAGAATGCCGCAATATTATCTTCTGCAAGATTACCTGTCTTGCTAGGTGGTGCGTAGGACGGATTTTTATTGTAAACAATATTAGCACCTGAAAAAGTATTTGTACCAGTATTTTCTGAATCAGTTCCGCCGAATCCAAATCTCTCAGGGTTAACGTTCTCATGATGCTCCCAAGGTTCGTGTGTTGGAACTCGAGTCATAATTGTAACAATATCTGCGGCTTTGTAAAATTCACCGTCGCTCCAGGATCCCGGAGGTTGTCTATTAGGTAAATTATATCTTTGAAGGGGTTCTGGTGCATCTGGGAAAGTTGGGGCATCAGCAGTAGCAGAATCGGGGGCAGGACCAGCTGTTGCCGCAGGACCATTAATGCCAAGTGCCGGAGATGTTAGGTACAATGCCTGTTTCCCTAACACATTAATTTTCTTAGTTGCGGCAATTGAAATCGTATCATTTGCATTAAAACTAACAGATCCTTGACTTCCTAATTTTACTGTCTGGCCGCCGTTGATATTTAAATTGTCTGTTGCTTGAATAAAAGAATTAGTAGATCCCAATCTAAAATCACCATTTACTTTGATATTAGTGTTTCCGCCAGAAGCAAGATTTAAATTGTCGCCGCTTGCACTAATATGCATATCAGATTGTGCGCCAAGAAACATGTCACTTCCTGCGCTGATATGTAATTCCTTACTTGTCTGCATTTTTATATCATTTACTGCTAATCCATAAATGCTGTTGCCTGATTCTATTTGAAGGTTTTCTCCGCTGGTTATCTTCACAGCTCTACCTGCTTCAATATTGAAATCACGGTCAGCACGTAGGTTAAAATCTCCTTCTGCATGTAATGATATAGAATCGGCCGCATAGGCATCGATTTTGCCTTGACTTGTTAATTCTATCCATGCTGTTCCTGCGGCATTGCCAATATAGATCAAATCACTACTATTGTGTAGCAATATCTGATGCCCTGTACGAGTACGAATTCTTATAAGCTCATTGAGATTGTCTTTATCCCCATCGTCCATTACAAACTGAGATCCGCCCATTCTACTTACGTAGGCTGTAGATTTTACATCAAATCCTATTTCCCCCGTTTTAGATCCTTTTGACTCGTCAATTGGACCAGGTGTGCTGATGCCAAACACGCTAGACGGGTATTCTCGTCTAGCTGAACTAGAAGTTATTCCCCGTATGTCATCTAAAATAAGACCTTGCGCCAGGAGTCGGTCTGCGAACGGGTGGACAGGCTTTGTGAACTTGTTGACATCTGAGCCCGATAAATCCCTACTACGCTTAAGAAATTCTCCAACTGGGAGATTTGTAGTTCCATATTTTCTTTCTTGTTCCGGAGTTAGTGCAACGTTGCGACTGGCTGCGATTCCAGGAACCATGTGATTTTGATAAGTGTCAGGTATGCATCCAATCCAATAGCCTGCATTTGCCATTCCTCTAACGAATATAACCATAACGCATGAGCCAATGTCAGGAGGTACCATCCACATACCGTATGATTTTTGTACATCATTAAAATCTGCCGAGTTGTTGCCTTCAAATCCACTCGAGGTTGTTCCCCAGAATGGGCTCATGTAATAGACCGGAATAGTATTTGATTGCAAATTTGAATCGGCTGTTCCGCCTTCGTATAATAAAACTTCAAGACCGCCCATCAAAGTAGAATCTAGATGGTTTACTACCCTTGCCAAGAAAGGACCGGCGCCAACAACTTGCCCTTCAAGCAACTTGTGTTTTGATTCGGTTGAATTGATTGCCATATATTAACTTGTTTTTGTCAGCATTAGTTTATCTAAAGGACTAAGTGCTCGCTGTGTTCCATATAGACTGTTCACAGTGTTTATTTCAACGTAGTATCCTCCAATGCCTTGTAGCGTTCGGATTGCATTGGCATTATTTGACTCAACTGACCCTAGTCCTTGAACTGCGGGTGGCAGTCCATTGGTATTTAAACTTGCATTGTTTAACTCTGCGGCGCTCCTGAATTTGTCAAACTGTTGAGTAGCATTTAAGGGGTTGCTGCCGCCTGTTCCGTTTGCCTGCCCTCTAGATCCGCCAAGAAGAGCTAACAATGCTCCCACTGATGCAAAAGATGAGGCTCCTGGTAGATTAGCAATGTTTCCACCATTAGCAAGAATTTTTTGCAGATCATACTGGCTAACATTTGCAAGAGGCGATTTAGTCAGTGCTTGTAGTGCGGGTAAGTTGGCAATGCCGGCGCCTGTTAAATTCTTTAGGCTGAGACCCAGCGCCTGGAATCCTTGGATATTTGCATCTTTAGGTACAGACGCTAATACTTTTTGTAGCTTTGACAATAGTGATGTTTGCTGGTCAGTTGACAGCCCCGAAAATTGTGCAGGATCAATCCCTAACTGTGCGGCAATTGCTGTAGGATCGGTAGGTACACCGTTTAATGCGGCAATGGTTTTCTGTCCAATGTTATTAAGATTGGAATCTTTAGAGGGGTTGGTAATATAATTTTTTCCATCAGCTGTAATTATATTATTTTTATAATTTGTTTCTAATGTATAGAGATTATTAGTGTCTTGTACAAAGCTGGAAATAATATTTGCCTGCGCATTTTGATTCGCTTGATTCTGTGCAGTTTTACTAGGAGCCGGTATCGTTGTTGTTTGCAATGGAATGCCGCTTGTGTAGGGATTATATCCTGTCAACGATTGACCGACTGCTGGTGCACCAGGGTTGTTTAACAAGGCATCTGCAACTGCAACCAATCCTCCTATTTGCACACCTACTGAGGCAATAGCCTGTAACGGAGCTACTACTCCCTGTATCACTCCAAGTCCATCTGAAATAGCGGCATCAATTCTTTTGACTGACGACTGCAATGCTCCAGATGTTTGGGCAAAAAGCCCCTGTGCCGACGCCATCAATCCTGCCAATCCCAGGCTGGGAATTTGAGGATTTAAAATCTTACTTAGATCGGCAGTCTGCCTCTTAGTGCCAAACTTATTCACAGAGGCCGGAGCAGAGTCCGCCGTCTGCTGTTGGCCGGGCTCCGGAGAACTCTTAAAGGGAATTGAAGGTGTTATTTTCTTAGACGGTTGTTGGCCTGCAAGTCTTATCAGATTCAGTGTTTGGGTAAACTCGCCATCCCTAAAATGATGGTCCATCGATCTCACTAGGAATATTCCACTGAAGTGATCAACAGTTTCTCCGCCAAAATCCATAAATCCGTCTGATCGATAATCTCGAGGATTTTTAAAATCAATGCTTATGTAAATCTCACCATCTAGCCACGGAGCTTCTCCGTTCTGATTTTGGGTTTCAGTTTTAAATTCAGAGACAACATTACTCATACCCGAAGTTACAAGATAGTAAGGATCACCAATAATTTTGCAAGTCATTCCTTGCATTTCGCTATTGTCAAGTAGACTAAGTTGTATAGCTTTTGCTAGAGACTGATACGGTGATATCTGTAGCGGTTTTCCATCTAGTCCGCTGGCGCTGGTATCGCCAGCAATGGCCGGAGCAGTATTAACTTGAGCACTAGGATTATGCTTTGCTTGATCAGAGACAGCTATCTTCACAGTATTAGACGGAGATGCACCCATTGAGGTTGCAGATCTATCTTGCACTCCTAATTTGTAAGGACGCTGTTGATAATATAAGGCATTGAAACTGATTCTAAAATCTATTAAGTCAACATTTTTTCCGGTATAGATATAATTGTATGTTCTAGATAATGTTCTTTTTAACCCCTCAGTATCCCAGGATCCAAATTCTTCAGGCAGACGTGAATAATGTATCCAATATGGTCTAATTTCGTAGGTAATGGTATAAGCGGGCCGATTTTCTTTAGGATTTCTTTTTTCTTTTAATTTTGTAGTGACATGAATCCTGTACCAAGGAACCTTACCATTGTATTTGCTTTTCCATTTATCTTTATTATCAATAAAATCTTTAGTGTATTCGCTGTCTCGTATAACAACATCTATAATATCAAAAATTTTAGTTCCTGCTTTAACAGAGATTGTTTCCCCTTTTTTATCATACCTGACCGCAGTAACTTCTTTGTCTACAAATCTATAATTATTTTTTGATGTTTTGTCAGTAGGTGCCGCAAACTCAAACATAGAGTTTGCCCTTAGAAAATCGTTGATTTTTTTATTTTCAATAGTGATAGTTTCTGCAGACCCGTCGGGTGCTTTTATTGGTAAGAATTTAATTTCATACGAATTAAAAATTGGAGATCCTTCAGCATCGTTACTTTTGCTTTTTGCTGTTTCAACCTCTTTTACCAAGTTCGTCAGCATGTCGCCGACTGTTTCGCCCTTCATCTTCATAGTTACCGGAATGTTGGCATCAAGTCCTAATACGTTTGCATTAAGATTTACTAAGCCGCATCTGTAACTTGTACCACGCTCATCGGCAGTTATTTGAACAGTGTTTAAGCCAACTGTCCAATATCTTTCAGATCTTGGTACTTTCTCAGCTTTACCTGTTGTGTCGTTCCACCCCCAGAACTCTATCTTTAGGCATAATGGCTTATCAACATGATCTTCATAACCGGCCGCTAGACAATTGACTCTTAGGGACTCGAGGAATCCGTTCATGCTGAGAGGTTCTACTACAGTCAGTTGGAATTGAGTTACTACAGCTCCTTCAGTCAACATCCAGGGACCATTCATTTCGAGGCTTTCTACAAATAGATCAAATCGACCAGTACCAGTTTTGTTAAACTCTTCTACTAATTGTTTCACATCTAAGTTTTTAGACGTTTTAGACCCATAGAATCCGCCATCTTGTGCGTCAGCATCTCCGCTCTGTGTAGGAGTATTATTGTAATCAAATAATTCTGCGTCGGTTATTCCTTGTGTGCCCTTGCCTGAAGTTTTAAAAATTACATGTTCTAGCTGAGGAGATTTTGCAAGATATGAAGTGCTGTTAAATTGGTCTTGAGTTAACACCGCAAGAGTAAACACATAGTTGTAGGAACTATAATAGTTCAATGGGTTAGTTTCACCCGCTGAAGCAAATGCAGTGCTTGTATTGAAATAACTGGTACTTGAATCCAGCATTTTATAATCCCAATGCCCTATTAATGGTTGTGAGTTGCGGAATAAAAATTTTCACGCCAGGTAGCATGTCATATATAGGATCTCTAATTATATCTTTATTCCGCATGGCAAACACCCACCAAAGCTGTTCATTCTGGTATATGTCAAACGCCAACAGATCAGGACGATGTTTATATTGCGAAGTTAAGGTGATTTGCGTATCATTTTTTAACAACGGTAGATCACGTATGTTCATAATATCTAGATAATTAGATTTCTGAACAGTGTTAAAATAGGGACTTGCTTTACTATATACAATTTCGGCCATTTTATAGATATCCTTGATCTGCTAACTTACCTTTGTTGAATTTATCAACTGAATAGCCTAGTTGCTGTGCGCGGCTGTAGACTGGTATTAATTCCAACGTTAGAGAACTTAAAACAGGAACAAAATTATTACCATAGTCCTTAATTCCTTCTCCAACTTGAATATAATCAACACCGTCTGGTAGATCTAATTTCCAAGACTGTACAGCAACGGGCACATTATGTAGCATGCTATTACCATATGCCATGAGCCTGCAAATCGGTGGAGGAGATCCTGCTCCTACATCATCACCCCAGCGCATTTTTGTAAGAGTCCTCAACAGATGTTGAACTGCTAATATCAATGATCCTTCGTATTCGTTTTGACAGGTAAATTTTCCTGTTATCTGTATAGCCGATGTCTGTGCATTTTTAAAAAAGTAATTGTTAAAATTTGAATGTGTCGGGGCAAGGTTGGTATAGGCCGCGGTGTTACTGTAACTTATTGTTGGGGTGAAGGGGAAAATAATACCGCCAGGATGAGATGCAGGGCCGCCAATATTTTCAAAAGGTCTAGTACTACCAAACTGTGGGCCACCGCCCAGTGTTCTGCTGGTATACATTTCAGGAACACATAATTTAACTCTAATATCTTGGGCAGGTGATCCTTTCCAGTTGATAGAAGCTGGCATAGCCGACTCAGGTACTGCCGCCGACTTTATTTTAGTAAAATTAGGTGCCGCCAAATCTCCGCCGGAGTTAAAGCCTGCATTAGAGTTTCCTTGTGCATTTCCATCTTCACTTGGTTTTCCGGTAGTTGCCATGTTTTTTCCTTTACCAGTTATTTAACCTGATAAATAATATACGTAGATAATAAAAGTCTTGACTTCTTACTTTTTTCTGCTATAATAGTACTGGGAGATCCTATACATGACATCAATAATAACAACAAGAAAAGTCAAGTATCTAAACAATAGAGATTTATTGGCAGAGATACACAAAAGCAAAGTAAGTTTTTGCAGTTTTACAAAAGCAGAATATCATCAATACGATATCATACTTACAAACTTAGACAAAATCAACATTCGCACTGTAGCAGATGCCAAACGTGCAAGAGCCAAGCGGCTTGGCATAGAAGCTTTTAACGCATTACGCATTGCGGGCGACAAGAAAACAAAGCTCGCAGAAGTAACACCAGATTACAAAACGATTGCCAAAGAAGATGTTGTGATCCGTATTATGACATTTGAGCATATTCCCCTAGCACCGGGTCGTAAAAAGACCACAAAGACCACAGCAGATAGTCACGACAAGGTTAACTTTCCTCCGTTCCAACATTGGAAATATGATGATCAAGGTAACTTAGAGTGTGTAGGCAAAAGTCACTGGAAGGGCGGGGTTAAGACTGGCAAGTTCAGCAAAGACCACGGGCGCATTACTGAAAATCTAGGTAAAATGTATATCAAACTAAGCGAACGATATGCACAGCGAAGCAACTGGCGCGGATATACTTACATCGATGAGATGAAGGGACAGGCTATTCTACAGCTGAGTCAAATCGGACTTCAGTTCGATGAATCAAAATCAGAAAATCCATTCGCCTATTATACTGCCGCAGTAACAAACAGTTTTACTCGCATCCTAAACATCGAAAAGAAAAATCAAAACATTCGAGATGACATGTTAGAAGAAAACGGACTAACTCCTTCTATGACAAGGCAGTACAGTCAAGAGTTTGCAGAAGAGATCGCTCGTCAAGCAGAACTGTACAAAAACATGCGCATGCCAAAGAGCGAAGAAGATCCTGTCGAGGAAGAGGAAGCAGAAACTACAAGTGGCAAAGAAATCACTTGATTTACCACTGCTTTTTTGTTAAAATAAAAGATAGGAGATCGTATGGGACTTTTTAAGAAGGTAGCATGTTTCACCGACATCCATTTTGGGTTGAAGTCAAACTCTGCTACACATAATCAAGATTGTGAAGAATTTGTAGATTGGTTTATTGCCAAAGCCAAAGAAGAAGGTGCAGAGTCCTGCATCTTTCTCGGAGACTGGCATCACAACAGAAACAGCATCAATCTAATTACGCTAGATACTTCAATCCGTTGCTTGGAAAAGCTAGGTGCGGCATTTGAACAGTTCTTTTGGTTTCCAGGAAACCACGACCTCTTTTATAAAGACAAGCGTGAGATACACTCCAGTGCATTTGGTCGTCATATCCCGGGTGTTACAGTGGTAGACAGTATATGGACAAAAGACGAGGTTACTCTTGTTCCGTGGCTGATAGGCGACGAGTGGAAGACCATGCGAGAGCTAAAAAGCAAATATGTCTTTGGTCACTTTGAGCTTCCTTTGTTCTATATGAACGCAATGGTACAGATGCCCGACCACGGTGAACTACGTAGAGAAGACTTTGCTGGTCCGGACTATGTATTCAGCGGGCACTTCCACAAGCGACAAGCCAACAACAATATCGTCTATATCGGTAATGCATTTCCCCACAACTATTCAGATGCATGGGATGATGACCGTGGCATGATGGTGTTAGAATGGGGTGGCAAGCCTGAATATCACATCTGGGAAGATGCTCCTAAGTTTAGAACTATTAAATTATCAGATCTAATTGACCGTAAAGACGATGTTCTCAAGAGTAAGATGTATCTTAGAGTAAATCTTGACCTTCCGATTACATTTGAAGAAGCTAATTTTATTAAAGAAGACTTTAGTAGCAATTACAACATACGAGAAATGAGTCTTATACAAGAAAAGACCACCCTCGAAGGTGTGATCGACGATTCAGCTGATGCAAAATTTGAATCAGTAGACCAAATTGTTACTGAGCAGTTGATTAATATCGAGTCTGATCAGTTTGAACAAAAACTATTGTTGGACATTTACCATAATCTATGACATTTAAAATAAAAAACATCACAGTTAGAAACTTTCTTAGCGTAGGTAATCAAACTCAAGCAGTTGATTTTGATAAAGAACACTTGACTCTAGTGCTGGGTGAAAACTTAGACCTAGGGGGAGATGATAGCGGAAGCCGTAACGGTACAGGTAAGACCACCATTGTCAACGCACTATGCTATGCGCTCTACGGAAACGCACTAACTAACATTCGCAAAGAGAACTTGATCAATAAAACCAACGGCAAAGGCATGTTGGTCACTGTTGAGTTTGATGTAAATGGCATTTCTTATCGTATTGAGCGCGGTCGTAAGCCTAACATTTTAAAGTTTTACGTCAACGATCAGGAACAGAAATCAGTAGATGTTGAAGATGATGCTCAGGGCGATAGCCGTGAAACGCAGAAACATATAGAACAATTACTGGGTATGAGCCCGTTGATGTTCAAGCATTTGGTAGCGTTGAACACTTATACTGAACCTTTTTTGAGTCTTAAAGCGGCAGAACAACGTGAGATCATTGAGCAATTATTAGGCATAACTCTGCTTTCAGAGAAGGCAGAAAGCCTTAAAGCTCAAATGAAAGACACCAAAGACGCTATTATTTCAGAGTCTGCAAAGATTGAAGCTACTAAAACTGCTAACGAAAACGTTCAAAAGAGCATCGATAGCCTAGGAATTAAGAGTTCAGCATGGGAATCTAAGAAAGATAACGACCTAGAAGGGCTAGGCAAAGCTATTGTGCAATTAAGTTCTGTAGATATTGAGTTAGAAATTGGTCTGCATGAGAAACTTAAAATGTGGACTGAGAACAACAACAAGATTAAAGATCTTAACAAACAACGTGCTACTTTAGAATCTGCGATCGGGCAAGCTGAAAAAAGCGTAAAGAAGTATAGTGGCGAGCTAGAAAAACTTGCAAATAAAACATGTCATGCCTGTGAACAAGAACTCCACGATCACAAGCACAGTGAAATGACTGCTGAGGCTACTACACACTTGGCTGAAGCCAACACATATTTTGATAAAGTCACTAAAGATTTTAACAAGATACAAAAAGAAATCAAGGCGATTGGTGAGCTAGATAAAAAGCCAACGACCTTTTACGAAACACTACAGGAAGCACTTGGACATAAGAATAATCTTGCTAATCTTGAGAAGGCACTTGAAACAAAGGTAATTGAGCCAAATCCCTATGTAGAACAGATTGAAGAATTAAAACATACTGCACTACAGGATATCGATTGGAACTCTATTAATTCTCTAACAAAATTTAAAGAGCATCAAGAATTCCTGTACAAACTGTTGACAAACAAAGATTCATTTATCCGCAAGAAGATCATTGATCAAAACTTGACGTTCTTGAACAAGCGTCTAGGATACTATATTGATAAAATTGGTTTGCCACATGCTGTTGTATTCCAAAATGACCTTACTGTGGAAATTACCCAGCTAGGACAGGACTTGGACTTTGACAACTTGAGTCGTGGTGAGCGTAATAGACTGATCTTAGGATTGAGTTGGGCGTTCCGTGATGTTTGGGAAAACCTGTACCAGCACGTAAACTTGTTGTTTATAGACGAACTTATCGATGCAGGCATGGACGCGGCAGGCGTCGAAGCGGGACTTGCAGTTCTTAAGAAGATGGCCCGTGAGCGCAATAAGAATATCTACTTGATCAGTCATAAAGATGAGCTAATCGGACGTGTTAACAACGTGCTTCACGTGATTAAAGAGAACGGATTTACCAGTTACTCAAACGATGTCGACTACGTAGAGGCATGAAGCTAAATCAGTACATAGAACTGCATGAAAGATATATTTCGTTGTTGGTAGACTATCACAACGCATATACATCATGGGTTAAAAGTCAGTCGCTAGAAAAGACTACAGCATTGCGAAAGATTCTCAAAGAGATGCGTAAGGTACAACACGAAATGTGGGCTACCGCAAACGACGCTATGAAAGAATCCAAGCAACGCAAGCGACAAAAATGGAACAGAGAACATAAGGAACAATAATGTCAGATACAATCCAAGCAATTAAAGATGCTGTAACAGCATGGGAAGCAGAAGATACAAAATTTGAAAAAGGTAACAGCGCCGCTGGTACCCGAGCTCGTAAGGCACTAGGCGAACTTAGCAAATTAGTCAAAGCTCGCCGCAACGAAATCACAACAGAAAAGAATGCCCGCAAAGAAGCCAAGGTAGCCTAAATGCGATTCAATTATTTTTTTGTTAAAGGATTTTACTCTCCGGATGAGGTCACTAGACTAAAAAATATCTTAATTAAGAATCAAGATAAAACCCAACCAGACGTGCCTGCTAAGAATGTTGTAAAAACAGCCGAAGTAGGTATTGTTCCGATCCTTGCCTTGCAGGAACACATTGGTGGCATTTTGAATCTAATTAAAAAAATCAATAAAGAAAACTTTGGTTTTGATCTCTATGATTTCACTGAGTATGATACTGTAAATTATAATCAGTACAATTCAGATACCAACGGTGAGTACGGGTGGCATACAGATTTTCCTTTGAGTTTCTTTCATCAGATCAAACTTACTGTGTTGGTTAACCTAAGTACAGAAAGTTATGAGGGCGGAGACTTTGAGATTTTTTTAAACGGTCCTATTCCTATTCCTGATTTTAAGGAACCAGGCGGAGTGTTAATTTTTCCATCGTACATATCGCACAGAGTTACACCAGTAACAAAAGGATCTAGATCATCTATGAGCTTGTTTGTTACAGGTCCACGTCTAAGGTAATATGGATTGGATTCATAATGGTATGGTAGTTGCAGAACTACCAGAGGATTGTGTCGGTTTTGTTTATCTCATTACCAACAATCTTACAGGCAGAAAATATATAGGCAAAAAATTAGCAAAGTTTGCAAAGACGACCTACAAGACTGTAAAGTTAAAGAACGGCACAAAGAAGAAAAGGAAAATCCGTAGTAAGATTGCCAGCGACTGGCAAGAGTATTACGGATCCAATTTAGAATTAAACACAGACGTACTAAAGTTAGGCAAAGAACAATTCACCCGAGAGATCCTGCACTATTGCAAAAGCAAAGCAGTATGCTCTTACATCGAGGCCCTTGAACAATTCAACCGCAAAGTATTAGAATCACAAGATTACTATAACGGACAGATCTCAGTCCGTGTCCATGGCTCTCACATAATCAACAAAATCTAGGCTCAGTCTTACAGGATATGCTCGCACCGGCTTAAATCGGGTGCCTAGCGACAACCGGATAATAACGGGGACGGAAGCCTCTGCGCTGTACAGAGCACTTATCAACCATCCTTGACAGGACGACGATCGCTATGCCGCGATTTTGATATTTGAATAGAGTGAATAAGAGCTAAAAGAGGGGAGAAAAACCCCGGACTTAACGTATATGTTAGCGTATGTATGTTAGGTTACCGTCATAAAAAGACGTAGCTAGGGGTACAGGATGACCGCCTCAGTAATGCTACAACGCTAAGTGACTTGCGTACTCAGATAATGCCAAGTGAACTTTACCCGGTTACCTGGGTTAAGTGTGACCATTATATCTAGATAATACTTAAACATCTAAAGATGTTCTAGAAAATGCTCTGAGCGCAAGCGAAAGAGCAAGTGAACGCAGTTCACTTTTAGCATTAAACATAAATATTCTTGCTGGAGAATGCAAAAATGAAAATAAGTGAATTAGTAATGGAAAGCCATAAACTTGATGAAGCTCCTATGGGCATGCTCAGTAAGTTTGGCAATAAAGTGATGAGTAAATTTGGTAGCGATACTTCTACTGGAAAGCTAAAGTCAGGTGATGTAGCTAATAAGTTATATTCAGCGTTCAATCAATATCTAGGTCAATCAGGACAACAGCCAACATGGCCTGTTGTTTCAAAATGGTTACAGTCAAACAAGTATCCTATCAAGATGGCACAGAAAGTAGTTCAAGGTGCCAAAGCAGATGCCGCCATTCCACAAGGGCCTAGCATGTTGGACAGAGCTAAATCTGGTGCTCGACAAGTTGGTAATAAGATTAAACAGGGTGCAGAGAAAGTAGCTAACTATGCTATGGACAAAGCTGGTGCTCCTGGAGAGTTTGCTGAAGGTAAAATTAGTGAAGCTACTGGTGCTCCACTAGATAAGAAAACACTAGAGAAAGTGTTCATGGCGGCCGCTCAAGAAGCCGCAGTAGTTGTTCAACAACGTAAGCAAGGTGGTGGACAGCCTAATCAAAAAAATAACGGACAGCAACAGCTATCTGTTCAACAAGGTGGTAAGAGTCAAGGTGGAGATGCTAAGTTGGCGCAACGTGTTAGCAACCTTGAAGCTGAAGTTGCCGCACTAAAAGGATCTGGGGAACAAAACGCCGCTTAAAAGAACGGCAAGCCGCTTTCTTTTGTAGTTTCTAGATTGCTTCTGATTATCTTAGACACTATCTCTCGATCTCCGCTATCCATCATATAGAGCTGGTCTATTGTTATCCCTCCTCGCATGTACCAACACATTTGATATAGATTATGTTTAATGGCTTCTATCTCTCGATCCATCTCTTGCACTAGGGCTAAGATCTTATCGTAGGGTAGAGCTAGAAGCCTTATACGAAAAAATTTGCTTCGTTAAACGTGAAAGGAACTTCGATAGTAGGCGGAGCGCCTTTTTCTAACATTTCCGGAGTACTTTGTATGGTCATTGGCTTTAATTGATTGTTTAAATTAAGAACTCCCAGTCTGTCCTTAATCTTTTCAAATACTGCGCTGTCACATTTTTCAATAAACTCTGTAATAAATTCGGGATCTTCTACTACTCCTGCTATACTTTCTATCCTGTAAATAGCCTGACCAATTATGGTAATTGTCTTGCTTGTGAGTTTTTGAAAGGCCGCTTGAAATGCCTTGATCTTGTCTTGTTCGGAAGTGTTGTCATCTTTGATAATACTGATTAATCTCTGCGTGTCAAATTCTCCTATCTGCGCATCAGTCTGACTACGATAGGTTAAAGGTTTAAGATAGACTACTAATTCTGGAGATATTTCAAATCTATCATCCCAATCAACTTGAGACTGCAGATTTTCTAAAACTTCGCGCACGTTAATTTCATAATCGGTATCGCCGTCAATAGTAGGATGTGTTATTTTCATAGTGAGCATTTCGCCATATGTAGCTAACCGCACGGCTACTAGAATAGTATCAAGATCAACCTGTGGGCAGTCCCAGGCATCAAGCACGTTGGGCATGCAACTGTGAATAATTTCTACCATAGCTTGACCGTTCATCAATGCATCTGGAGTTTTTAACAGGAGTTCATCGCGGGCTGTCATTGAAAACACAGGATATTCTCCGTTGACACTTACATTGAGACTGCCTTCTTTCCAATATTTGCCGTTGCTGGGTAACCTAATATAGATCTTGGGCTGTCTTAAAACGCTTAATAACGGATTAATTCTTACTGCTGGTTGGGTAATTTCTGTCATTTCTGCACTCCGATAAATAATATGGCAATCTGATACACTTATTTATCTACGCACATATCCAGGAAATTTAAACCATGGCAGGAAAAGAAACAGTCAAAGGTACGTTTGGCAATGAGCCAATAGAGCTTAATAATGCCGCGAGCGAAGCTACGCTTTATGCCATGTTAAAAATAGCACAGAAAGATAGTGCTGTACTTGCAGAAATGGCCAAGAAGGCAGGTATTGATAGTAAAAAAATTCAAGAGTCTTTAGACAAACAATCAGACGGTGGCGGCGGTAGCAAAGGTGGTGGATTAGGATTGTTAGGTGGCGCCGCAAATTTAGCAGGTGGCTTCTTAATGGACATGGTAGGAAGCATAGGAAAGACTATTGGTAACCTGGCTAACTTTAGTCAGAGCTTGATGGACGGCACTGCAAGAGCCAGTGATTTTTTCAAAGCCTTTAGCGGTCTGCCATTAGGGCTAGGACTGCTCGCAGATGCATTGGCATTTTCTCAAAAGTTTTTTGAAAAACAAATAGACACCTATAGGATAATAAGTCAGACAGGTGCAGGTCTATCTAGCAGTCTAGGAGGACTACGCATACAGGCGCTTAATCTTGGGCTGAGTATGGACGAGTTTGGAGCCATGTTTGCAAAAAATCAACGTGCATTAGGACAGCTTGGCGGCAAGTCAATGGAAACTGCAAAAAATTTAGTAGCAATTAATAATGCATTAGTTAATAGTCAAATGGGAAGAAATTTAGCAGGACTTGGGTATACCTTTAGTGAGCTCAATGGTCTCATAGGAGATTATCTAGCTGTTACAGCAGACGGTGTAAGAATCAATCATGATTCGGGCAGTGAGCAGAGAAGATTGGCCAAGGCCGCTGGGGAGTATGGCAAGGAACTTGATTTCCTTGCCAGACTAACAGGTGAAAGTAGAGAAGCTATTCAAAAGAAAATGGAAGCAGATAATCAAGAAGCCAGCTGGCAATTATACCTTACAAGTCTAGGACCTGAAATGCAAAAACAAGCTACGGAAGCTATTGCTCGTGCCAGACTGATGGGAGGTAAAGGCGGTGTTGATGCTATTAAATCTATGTTTATGGGATTTGCGGGACCGTTCAGCCAAGAAGGTCAGTTTTATGTTTCTACCATGCACGGAGGAACACAAGCACTGAAAGGAATGGTTGCCGCAATTAAAAGCGGGCAATCAAGTGAAATAGTTAGCACTCAAATTAATAAACTTTTTGCGCAAGGCATGGCAAGCAATATCAAAGACGTAGATAGATTCAGACATACTATATATGCGGCTGGCCAAGGCGGCGCAGAAAGCGCCAAGGCTTTCTTAGAATTAGTCGAAGCGCAGAAAAATTTTAGGAATCAAGGAAAATTTGCGGAAGCAGATATTTTGAAGTCTATTATTGCTACTCAAAAAAAAGCCGCAGCCGATGCAGATGCGGCTAAAGGACAAGCCGAAACAGACAAGCAGATGAAGGCTTTAGGAGCAACATTAACAACTGCATTACTACCTGCTTTATCTAGACTTAGTACAGTTGGCCTGAGTTTAATAAGCAGATTTACTGAGTTTATTAAATCGGAAGGTGTTATGGACAAGATTAAGAAAGCCGCTAACATATTAGCTGAATTTATAGAAAATTTATTCAATGACGCTGGAAGAGAAAAAATATTAAATGATTTCAAGTACATGATGAAATTGATGTTGATAGAGATCAAGTATGCATTGAACTTGTTTTATACAAAAGGTGATGCGGCGGCCGAAAGAGCAGAATTAGATAGACAAAAAAAGATTATAGATCTAACTGCTCAAAAAGAAAGATTAGCAAACGAAGCAAAGATCCTACAAGAAAAAATGCTTATTGTGCAGAAAAATGATGCTAAAAAGTTTGACGAACAAATCAAACTAAGAGAGAAACATATCTCAAGTATCGAAAACGACGGAAAATTAGAGGAAGCAGTTAAACAAGAAAGAATTCAAAAAATTCGTGACGAGATACGTGAATTAGAAGATAAAAAAGAAGCCGCTGGAAAACTCAAAGCACCAGAACTGGCCGCCCAAATAGAACAAAATAGTAAAGATTTATCTAAAACTACAGAAGAACTTGACAAGCTATTAGCAGAAAAAAATAAAGTGGAGAAGGCAAAAGCTGATAGAGCTAGAGATGCTAAGGAATCTGAAAACAATATGCCTGGCCCTATCCGTCCAACATTTGCTTCGGGTACATTAGGATCAGGAAAATTGATACAGAATTTTGGTAGAGAAACTATAGCATCCCTGCACGGAAAAGAAGCCGTATTAAATGAAGAGCAACTAACAAATCTAGCTAAAGGTGTCCAGCAATCTTCTCCACAGATAAATTTAGACGGCCTAGATGTGCTGGCAGAAGGCATAATTACATTAAATAGAACTACAGCAATGCAGAATAAGATACTCGGTACTATTGCCGACAATCAGCGTACAATGATCAACCGGGCAACCGGAAATAGACTAATGGCATAATAACATATGAGTTGGAAAAAATACTTTACACCAGTTTCGACAGGTAACTTTGGCCCCATTAGCGGCCAGTCAGGTGCAAGTCCTCAACGTGCAAACTACAGCAGTTACCTGCCTGACGTTTACACAGGGCATCCCAACAGACTAGAACGTTATAGGCAATACGATACAATGGACGGTGACTCGGAAGTCAACGCGGCCCTAGACATTCTAGCAGAATTTTGCTCACAGATCAACGATGAAAACGGAACACCGTTTGAACTTGATTTTAAAGATCAAGCAACTCCTACAGAAATCAAGATCCTTAAAAAGTATCTACAGCAGTGGACTAAACTAAACCTATTTCAAAAGCGCATCTTTAAAGTGGTACGCAACGTATTCAAGTACGGCGACAGCTTTTTCATTCGCGATCCAGAAACACAGGCATGGGTCTATGTGGATCCTGCTAAGGTTGATCGTATAATTGTCAATGAAAGCGAAGGCAAGAAACCTGAGCAGTATGTTATCCGTGACCTAAACATTAACCTACAATCGCTAACAGCAACCAGTATCAATCCCAGTAATCAAAACAGCGGCATGGGCGGTGGTTCATCGTTTGGTACAGCCAATGCCGGCGGCTCACGCGGTATGGTAGGCGGTGCTACTCCAAATGCTGGTAACCGTTTCCAAATGAATCAAAATCAACATCCTGTTGATGCAAAGCACGTTATTCACATTAGTCTGTCAGAAGGTCTAGACAACAATTTTCCTTTTGGAAACAGTCTTTTAGAGAGCATTTTCAAGGTATATAAGCAGAAAGAACTACTGGAAGATGCCATTATCATCTATCGTATACAGCGAGCTCCAGAGCGCAGAGTATTCTATATTGATGTGGGTAACATGCCAAGCCACTTGGCCATGGGCTTTGTTGAACGTGTTAAAAACGAAATTAATCAAAGACGTATTCCTAGTCTAACCGGCGGCGGCACTAACCTAATTGACAGCAGTTACAATCCATTATCAATCAACGAAGACTACTTCTTTCCGCAGACAGCAGAAGGTCGTGGATCAAAAGTTGATGTGCTACCTGGCGGCACAAACCTAGGAGAAATTGATGATCTGCGTTATTTTACCAATAAGTTATTTCGTGCTCTACGCATACCTAGTTCTTATCTACCTACCGGCTCTGACGACGGAGGAAGCAATTTCAATGATGGACGTGTTGGAACAGCATACATACAGGAGTTGAGATTCAACAAGTATTGTGAACGACTACAGAGTCTAATGAACTCGGCCTTTGATCAAGAATTTAAAACTTATCTCTATTCAAAAGGCATCAACATTGATCCTAACCTGTTCGATGTTACATTTAATCCTCCACAAAACTTTGCAAGTTATCGTCAAGCAGAGATGGACGGAGTACGTATTAACACATTTGGCAGCATTGTTGCGCTACCCTTTATCAGCAAACGCTATGCACTAAAACGCTTCTTGGGACTTAAACAAGAAGAGATTGCAGAGAATCAAGAGATGTGGGAAGAAGAAAACATTGACAAGACTAAACCTATTTCAGCTTCTGCAGAACTACGTTCTGCGGGCATTACAGCAGGCGGTATGGGTGGTGATATGGATAGCCTAGGACAATCAGATCCGGGTACTCCAGAGATGCAGGGCGCAGATGAGACTGGCGGAGCAGGCAATGCCGCAATGGCTCCTAGTGCAGGATCAGCAGGCGGTGGTGGCAGCGGAGCACCTCAAGGCCCGATGTAATTTGGTAAATATAGACATGCTATTAAACGAATTCATTTACTTTAGTCCTGAGCAAGAGGAGATGTCCGACAAGGGTCGCTACGATCCGTTGGACGATAAAACATCAGTCCTACACGATAAAGACACTCGCAAAACTCGCTTGACACTGGGCATGATAAATGATCTGCGCAGGGCAAGTGAAGCAAGAGATCGTGAAACCAAAGAGAATCTAATAGTAGTACGCCAGATGTATGCAATGCCAACTGAAGAAGGTGCCGCTCCGGCATAAAATAAACTTGTAGTTTAATTCAAAAAGATACAAGTTAAATATTTTAAACAAAATTCAATACAAACTTAGAAAGATAATAACTAAGTTTCGTCACCAAATGCCAAAAAGACTCGTTTTTGGCCTATTTCCCATAATTAATATAGGTGAGCATTAAATATGCTTATATATTATTCACCCCTTGACAAACCAACAGGAGAAACCCGCAATGAATAAATTCGAACAACTATTAGACTATATCGTAAACGAGGAAAAGGACAAAGCTGAAGAGCTATTCCATGAAATCGTAGTAGAAAAGTCACGTGATATCTACGAAAACTTGATCGCTGAAGAAGCAACATGCGATGCCTGCCACAAAGATCCATGCGAATGTGACGATGACAAAGAAGAAAAAGAAGATGACGAAAGCGTAGAAGAAGCTTTTGGCATGGAAGACGAAGGCGAAGAAATGGGTGGCGATGCTACTGATGATTTCACAGCTGACACAGCAGATACAGATGGACCAGGCGCTGAAGAAGACGGCGAAGAAGCTGGCGACATCGACGGTGACGGTACTCCAGCAACTGCTGATGATGTACAAGATCTAGCTGACGCTCTAGAAGAATTGAAAGCAGAATTTGCTAAATTGATGTCCGGCGAAAAACATGAGGAAGAAGAAGATCCAGATGTACATGGCGGCGCACTAGACGACATGGACGCAGGCGACGAAGAAGAAGATGACGAAGAAGATGAAGAAAAAAATCCTTTTGAATCACGTCAAATGACACGCGAATATCGTGAAACAGTAGCAAAACCAAGCAATACAGAAGCTGGTGATGGCAAATCTGGTCCGATCAACGCAAACCCAAAGAACCGTCCAAGCGGCGGCAATGTGAGCGCACATAACATTGCTCAAGGCCAAACTGCAAGTGATTCAAATATCAAAGGCGGCGAAGGTTTAGTTGGTGGTATCAAAGGCAAGTTTACAAGCCCAAATACACACAACGTTGACGGTGTTAAGTCTGGTATCAAAACAGTAACCAAGCAAGGTGCTGGTTATCCAGGTAACAACAAGACAGCAGGTCCAGTAGGATCTGGTACAGGCGACAAAGCTGGTCAAACATCAGTTGGTAGCCCTAAGTCAGTTGTTGACCACAAACAAGGTTAATAAGTAGGTGACTACTAGGATGCAATTTTTACGAGAACACCTTAGCTTTGACCAAGCTAATGCGGTCGTAGAGAGCGACGACAAAGACGGCAAGAGCCTTTATCTAAAAGGCATTGCTATCCAAGGCGGTATTCGCAATCAGAACCAGCGGGTTTATCCAGTCAAGGAAATCGAAATCGCTGTAAAGACTCTCAACGATCAAATTCAGAATGGTTATAGTGTTCTTGGAGAAGTTGATCATCCAGATGACCTCAAAGTAAATTTAGACCGTGTGTCCCATATGATTACTCAAATGTGGATGGAAGGTCCGAACGGATATGGCAAAATGAAAATTTTGCCTACTCCAATGGGACAACTAATTCGTGTCATGCTTGAAAGCGGAGTAAAACTAGGTGTTAGTTCGAGAGGCAGCGGTAACGTTGACGATCGTTCTGGCAATGTTTCCGAGTTTGAGATTATCACAGTTGATATAGTTGCTCAACCAAGCGCACCTGGTGCGTATCCAACACCCGTTTATGAGCATATTATGAACGCTCGTGGAGGATATCGTGCATTACAGGTAGCTAAAGAAGTGAAAGAAGATCCTAGGGCACAGAAGCATCTCCATCAGGCGATGTTGAGTATTATCAGTGGCCTTAAAGCCTAAGGAGAAATAAATGGACGCATTCAAACAGTTAGTAGAGAGCGGAGTGATTAGCGAAGAAATTCGTACTGATCTAGAATCTGCCTTCAACACTAAGATTCAAGAGAATCGCGACCAAGTAACCGCCCAACTAAGAGAAGAGTTTGCCCAACGCTATACACACGATAAAGGTGTGTTAGTAGAGTCAATCGACAAATTAGTAAGCGAACGCTTAGCCGCAGAGCTAGGTGAGTTTGCGCAAGATCGCAAGGCATTGGCAGAAACCAAAGCCGAGTACAAGCGCAGAATGACAGCTGATTCCAAAACAATGGAATCTTTTGTTATGACTCAGTTAGCCAAAGAACTTGTGGAATTTCAAAATGACCGCACAAAGGTCAGCGAGAATTTCCAAAAGATGGAACAATTCGTTATCAACGCATTGGCCAAAGAGATTTCAGAATTTGCACAAGACAAGAAAGATATAGTTGAAGCGAAAGTTAAACTGGTCCGCGAAGCCAAGAGCAAATTTGCAGAAGTCAAGAAAGAATTCATCAAGCGTAGTGCCAATCTTGTCAAAGAGACAGTTAGCCGTCAGCTAACAACTGAGTTACATCAGTTGAAAGAAGATATCGAATCTGCTCGTACAAGCAATTTTGGTCGCCGTATTTTTGAAGCATTTGCACAGGAATTTCAACATTCGTATCTTAACGAAAAGTCTGAAACAAGTAGATTGTTAAAGATTGTAGATAAGAAAGAATTAGAAATTGCCGAAGCACAGGAAGCCGTTGCTAAAGTACAGGCCATTGCAGAATCTAAGGACCGCGAAATTCGCGTTACGAAAGATCTAATGGAACGTGCAAAAGTAATGAGCGAACTATTAGCACCTTTAAGTGCTGAGAAGAAGGGTGTAATGAGCGAATTGTTAGAGTCTGTACAGACTGGAAAATTAGCTAATTCATTCGACAAATACCTACCCGCAGTAATGGAAGGCGAAAGTCGTAAACAAAAGCAAGTTATTGCCGAAAGCAAGACACAAACTACTGTTACTGGCGATCGTGAGGTAAAAAATCAGCCTGAGGTAGGCTTTGACAACATTGTAGACATCCGCAAGTTAGCGGGTCTAGCAAAGTAAAATTAAGGAGAAAATGATGTCACAACTTCTGAACGAAAGATGGTCAGAAACCAAAGAAGCCCTATTAGAAGGGTTACAAGGGAACCGTCGTGCCTCCATGCAAACATGCTTGGAAAATACACGCCGTCACCTAATTGAAAGTGCAACAGCAGGTGCTACATCTGCAGGTAACGTTGCAACACTTAACCGCGTAATCCTACCAGTGATTCGTCGTGTTATGCCTACAGTTATTGCTAACGAAATCGTTGGCGTACAACCAATGACTGGCCCAGTTGGTCAAATCCATACTCTACGTGTTCGTTACGCAGATAATGGCTCTGACGTTACAGCTGGTGAAGAAGCATTGAGTCCATTCAAAATTGCTCAAGCCTATTCAGGTAACAATGATGCAACATATCCAAAGGCGCAGACAACAGCGGCTATGGAAGGTACACCAGGTAAGCGCATGAGCATACAAATCTTGAAGGCACCAGTCGAAGCCAAGTCACGCAAGCTATCAGCTCGTTGGACTTTCGAAGCCGCACAAGATGCACAAGCTCAACAAGGTATTGATATCGAAGCAGAAATCATGGCCGCTTTAGCACAAGAAATTACTGCTGAAATCGACCAAGAAGTATTGGCTTCACTACGTAGTTTAGCAAGTGTCGAAGAAACATATGACCAGTCATTAGTTTCAGGTACAGCTACATTCGTTGGTGACGAACATGCCGCATTGGCAATTCAGATCAACCGTGTTGCGAACAAGATTGCTCAACGCACACGTCGTGGCGCTGGTAACTGGGCTGTTGTAAGTTCACAAGCACTTACAATTCTTCAGTCTGCAACAACAAGTGCTTTTGCACGTACCACAGAAGGTACATTCGAAGCCCCTACAAACACCAAGTTTGTTGGTACATTGAATGGTGCAATGCGCATTTATGTTGACGCATATCTAAGCGACACAGGTCAAGATGCAAACCAAGTTCTAATTGGTTATAAAGGTCCTAGCGAGGCAGATGCTGCCGCGTTCTATTGCCCTTATATTCCGTTGATGAGCTCTGGAGTTGTTCTAGATCCAGCAACATTTGAACCAGTAGTTGGCTTCTTAACACGCTACGGCTATGTTGAGTTGACAAATACAGCTTCATCATTGGGTAACGCCGCTGACTACCTAGGCAAAGTATCTATTACTTCTGCCAACGTAAGCTTCAAGTAATCCAAGGCTTAAAAGCAAATAAGAAGGGCTCTTAGGAGCCCTTTTTGTTGACCACAATAAATACACTGTCCAATCCGGACTTGTTGCGGTTTCCATCCGCGCAGTGGCTAGAACCCACATACATTAAGGAGAAATTAAAATGGCAAAAGGTATGAAAATCGCGAGAGCAAATAGTCTACAAGTAGACCAAACAATCAGCCCAATTCAGTTTACGTATGCCGCAAGCACATCATCAAGTGCTACTGTATATCGTGGCGGTACAGGCGGATTTACATCAGGCACAACAAGTCTAGTAATTTTAACAAATTACAAAACTGCCGCAGGTGTTGCAAAAAGTGACGGACAAATTACTCGTCAACGTGGAGCTTATCAGTTTATGTGTCAAAGCATTGCTGGTGGTGCCGCAACACTGACACGTTGTACATTAGTTGGCGGTGCAAGCCAGCCAACATTGGCCGCAAGTCAAATGTCTATTAAAGCAGTTAGTCCAACTGGCATATTGTTTTATGCAACACGTATTACAGATCGCTATGTCTGGAATGGCACAACACGTTATCCATATGTGCTAGGTACAACAGCCGCTGTAACATACGTTGATTCAACATCAACAACTGGCGTTGTACTTACAAATTCTGTAGGTGGAACAGCAGACGACGTCTACGCAATCGTAGAAGGCGCTTAATTAAAAGGACTCTTGGGAGTCCTTTTTTGTATGCTAGAAATAAAATCAAGTCTCGACTGGAATTCCGTAGAAACAGAAATTAAACGCCTTGGTAAAATGCTACCAATGTTCCAGCACGATATTAAACGACTGTGTGATACTGTGCGTCCCGAAATTGCAAAACTAAGTAATTTAGAAGTAGATCACAGGCGAGCGCACAGTACAGCTACACACAGATATTGCCAACAGCAAGTCCAAAAAATCAACGAAACTCTAAAACTTTTTCAGAAATTCCATTTAATGGCCTTACTTGCTCAGTAGGTAAATACTGGTATGCCAGAATTTTTCTATCCACGTTCAATAGTACAATATGCAGAATACCCTGAGATAAACGTCAGCTGGTCTAACAACCAAAGCAATCACACAATAGTTGATACTCCTAGTTATAATCTCAATGATCCAACTACTGGTGCTGGAAGTTATAATGTAATTGGTACAACAAAACCTTTAACACATGTTGCAAATCCCACACGTGGACCTAAGTTAGACAAGACATATTATTTGAAATGCACTAATTTCAACATAGGAAATCTGCCTAATACAGTAACAGGAATAACACTACATATCAGTAGTCAACGTAATCAAAAGATCATAGACGAAACCATCTGTTTGATTTATGATGGCGAAATCATCAGTGATAATAAAACAAATCTTTCAGCAGGACACTACGGAGTTGAAGGACACATGAAGATTGAAAACGAAGCATCTTATGGAGGTCCTGGAGATTTATGGGGAGCTACCATTACCAAAACCATGCTTCAAGATTCAAAATTTGGAGTACTGTTGAGATTCAGCAGTAACCCAATGCGTCCCCATAAAGAAGGGATGTCAATATATCAAATCGTTCTCGAAGTAGGCCCTAACAATTATTTTGTTTTTGAAGAAAATTTTGGTACTGAATTCGTTACAGAAGATGCAACGAATGAGTTAGTTTTTGTTAACGAGTAAAAATAAATAAAGGGTAAAGGAATAATCATATGACTACAAATGTCGTTCGCGTACCGGGTAATTATGTAATACAAGCGTCACCTACTATCACGCTGGATCCCAGCGGAGGTACAGGCCTTAATACTGGTACCGTAGTCATTACTGGTAGTCTTAGTGTGCTAGGAAAAACAACAACTGTTGCGTCTACCAATGCACAAATCAAAGACAACGTATTAGTTTTAAACGCAGGCGAAACTAATTCATATGTTACGCTGGGTACTTCTGGATTTATTATTGACCGAGGTAACGAGGCAAATTTATCAAATGCCGCTTCTCTTTTATATAATGATCAAGCAGGGCTTGACGGATTTACATGGCATACTTCGGATATCTCTGGAAGAGGTATTTTTGAATTCAAAGTCGCGGGCGGTGTAAGTGCCATACGTGTAAATGCAATTCGCATAGATGAAAACTCTGCTCCGCGAGTAGGTGGCTATCCTAGATTAAACTTTTTTGGAAGCGACAACTCCGGTGCTGTTATCAGTGTTGCCGGAACAGCAAACTACGAAACTCGTGTTATTGACAAAGACGATATTCCGAACAAAGCATACGTTGACATTCAAATTGCGGCAAACCAATCATCTGTTGACAATATTAGAAAAATTAAACAAGGTCCCGCAGGATCTGAAACTTTTGTACAGCTAAATGACATAAGTGTAACAGGACAACCTAGCAATATCGTATTAGGTATTAATCAATTACCTGTTGCAACTATTAGTCAAGGATCGGTATTGTTTCCAGGATTGGCATTTACCAATCAAACTATTACAGCGTTATCAGGTAGTGGAACGGCTGATCTTTACCTAGAACCAACAGGCAGTGGATCTGTTATCTTGCGTAAGGCACTGCGTATTACCAATCAAAACTTGCCTCCAATATCAAATACAAACACAACTGCGATTTACACAACAGGAATCGTAGGAGCAGGTGGCACGGGAATCTATTACTTAAATAGTCTAGCATCGGGAGAATTCATATCTCGCAAACGTGCTATCATTTACGGATTAATATTTTAAGGACAGGACATGGCAATAACAAGCAAACAAATAACAGTAGCTGGGAACCCTCCAACACAGGTATACCAATCGAGTGGACAGAACGCAATCACTACCATGATCATCTGCAACACTTCAACATTAGTCAACACATTGATTGATATATATGTGGTATCAGCAGTAAGTGGATTTGCCGTTGGCCCGCAGACTCAAATTATCAATCAAGTACCAGTTCCTGCTACAGAGTCTTTTGTAATGGATACTGAAAAATTTATCTTAGAAGATCAGGATAGCATCAGCGTTAGATCAAGTGCTGCCGGAGCTATCACTGTGACAATAAGTACCGTGAGTACAGCCTAATGAAATTCGTTAAACGTCTAGTCTTAAACAAATATCGTCCATCGAGTCAAAACTTTGTTGTTGAAATTAATGGAAAAGTCGTTACAGATTCTAAAGCAGAATTGCAACTTCCTTCCGGCTCTACAGCCCAGCGAGCAGAGACTTTTAACAACGGCCAGATTAGATACAATAAAGATTTCAATGAAATTGAAGCATACATAAATGGCGCTTGGGAGTTTTTAAGAACTCGTAGACAAGGTAACGTACAGTTTCAAACAGTGGGCACTGGCGATTATGTAAACTCAGTTTACGGGCCACTCAGTGTTCGCCTAGATCAAACAAAACCACAAAACGTAATGCTGTATGTTGAAAATGTATTTCAAGTCCCTACAGTAAATTACACATTGGTAAATGACTTTGTGCAGACAAAAGCCACTGTTGGTGTAACAAATCCGGGAGTTACAAATATTACTCTTGTTGATAAACTTGACATACAAGTAGGATCAGCAGTGGGAGGCGATGTAGGAATTGCTCCGGGAACAACCGTTCTCAGCGTGAGTACAAATACAAATGCAGTACGTCTAAGCTCTGCAACACTAGGGATTGTCAACGCAGGATCATTCTTGACATTTACTTTCTCAACAGGAACTTATGCTGTATTCACCAGCCCTGTTCCAGCCAAGCCTATATACGCAATCCTTGGATTTGACGGTTACTATCCTCCTTTTAATACTTAATGGTAAATATATGTGATGCTGATTGCCAGCAGAACATACTGTGGTAAACCCGCAATGTAAGGTGGTTATCCGTGTAACACGGTGTATTGAGGAGCTTCTATGGCCGTAGGTCGAATTACAGGCCCGTTACTTGCAAGTAATTTGCTACGTGACGGTATAAACTTAGCAGTTGAAACCAACTTGCTCTATCTTGATGTGACAACAGGTCGCATCGGCATTAAGACGAACTCTCCGCAATACGATCTAGATGTAAATGGAACGGCCAATGTTGGCAGTATAATTGTTTTAAACACATCTACACTCGGTCTACTAACAGTCACAAAAACCGCAAGTAGCGGTACTATTGGATCTACACTAGGTCCCATTCACATAAAGCCTGCCCCTGGTAACGAAATTAAATTAGATGCTGATACTCTAGTAAGTGGAAATCTACATGCTACGGGCGATATCACAGCAGATGGCAACATTGTTCTAGGCAATCAACTAGGTGTTGATACTCTAACAGTTGGCGCAGAATTCCTTTCAAGCCTAATTCCAAAAACTCCAGGGACATATAATGTTGGCTCTCCCACTAACAATTGGAAAGATGGTTACTATCAACAGATACAAGCCGGTAACCTAAGAGCCTACGGTAGTACGATTACCAATCTATTAGCCAGTCAAGGCATTAGTATAGAACCCAAAGGCGGTCCGCTAAATGTCTACGGTGAAATTCGCGTATGGGGACAAAATCCTTTAGGCACATCACCAGTAACAAAAAATCTACTGTATGTAACTGAAGATGGTAGTGATACCAACGACGGCGGAGCCATGGATCCAAGTCGTGCTTGCCGTACAGTAAGTGGTGCAACTAAGAGTCCTTTATACAAAGAAGGTACAAGCATTAAAGTTTCGCCAGGTCTGTATAGAGAAAATAATCCCATCCTGATGAAACAATACACATCAGTAATTGGTTCAGATCTACGTACAACACTTATTGAACCAATGAACAAGACTCAAGATCTATTCCACGTTCAATCAGGTTGTTACGTTGCACAGCTGATGATGTACAACGGCCGATCAGGAAGATTTCCTGGTGGTCCTGGTTATGCCCCCGGCACCAATAGAGGTGCCTATGCCACAGCATTTCCACCACAGGTTAACGGAACAAAGATTGACCTGTTCCACTCGCCATACATTCAAAACTGTACCAACCAATCAGGTCCTTGGTTATATGACGGCACAATGTTTGTGCCTAACCAAACAATCCAAATTCCAGAAGCTGTCGGAACAGCTACATATCCTTCAAACACAACAACATTTACTGTTACTTTAAGTACAGGATCTATCTATGTTGGCCAGTCGATCAACGGAGGGCCACCTGATCCTGGATTTCAAAATGCTCGAACACTGTTGTTGGCCAACAAGGCATTTATTCAAGAACAAACAGTTGCCTATGTTGATCAAACATACGGCGGCCCATTCCAATATAATGCAGTTAAGTGCGCCCGTGATACAGGATTGATTGTTGACGGCCTAGGACTGGACTTGATCTATCAAGGTACAAGTCAATCAGTGTTCTCTGGTTTGCAATACTGGAATCAAACTGCTACTCCGACTCAGATTCCTGGAGAAGCAACAACAACCACAAACGCATTTAACTATATCAGCGGTCTTGCACAGCAGATTGTTAGAAATATTGTAATTGCGGCACCTTATCAAAATACTCTAACACAGGTGACAAATCTTCCAGCCGGAGCAGTTGGTGATTCTACTCGAGTAGGATCGTTGTTTACAACTGTGACCAATATCATTACCTACGGTACGGCTGGAATCACAGATAAGATTATCCCTAACGGTACTACTATTACTTCTAACACCAGTACCGTTGCCGCATATAATTTGTTACAGGCAAATAAGAATTTCTTAAAGTCAGAAGTAATTGCATGGATTACTGTTTTTAGTCCCGGCAGTTTTATCTACGATAAAAACAAGTGTAAAAGAGATCTTGGATATATCATAGACAGCATATCTTTTGATTTGCTACGTGGCGGAAATAGACAAGCTATTCAGGCTGGTACTCTATACTACGGGTACAGTAGCACCACTGCTATTCCTAATGAAATTGCACAGACAACCATGGCTTATCAGTACATGAAGTCTGTGATTAGCTCAGTTGTTCAAAGCCAAAAGTTGGTGTCATTTTATCAGAGCGAAATTCCACAAGTATTAGATAATGTTAATCCTGGGTCAGCCGCCGCCGCAACAACTATCAGTTCTAATATTGATCTTATTACTCGATTAATTACAGTAGGACCAGCGGCTGCTCCTAGTCTAGTTCCTATCAGCTTAACTCAAACTTCAACAGCTGGACTATTAAATGCCTATGCATTGCTAAATGCAAATAAGAATTTTATCAAGGCAGAGGTTGTTGCCTATACAAATAGTCTACCTAACTTTGTTTACAATCAAGAAAAATGTAAAAGAGATATTGGTATTATTTTGGAAAACGTCAGCTTTGATGCACTGTTTGGAGGCAATGCCAAGGCTATCGAATCTGGGCTTGCTTATTTTGACGGAGTAAATTCTGTAATTGCTGGACAAGAAACACAGAGTGTTGGTGCGATCAATTATGTTAAATCATTGACCAACACAATTATTAATAACATGCGGGCTCCTAATTTAATAGGAACTACAGCAACGCATGCACAAGTTATTAATTATGCATTTCCTGGCGGAAGTGTAGCACAAGACTCTTTAGACAATGCCTACGACACTATTACAAATATAATCAATAATGGTCCAAGCGTTGCCCCAGAAAGTTTCTTAGGTTGCGCACCTGATCCTCATTATATGAGTGCAGAAATTCTGCTACAGACCAACAGAGCATTTATACAAGAAGAAGTAGTTACATATTTAAATAATCAATTCTTACCGTTCTCATTCAACTCAGCTAAGTGCTATCGCGATAGTGGACTAATTGTTGATTCAATCGCATTGGATTTATTATTCCCAACTGCAACAGACAGTCAAAGCAATTTTGCTGGACTACAATATTGGTCACAAAGCAGTTATACAGGATTGATTGCATCTCAAATAACTACCACTACCAACTCTATCAGCTATCTAAGTAGCCTAGCACAGAAGATTATTTTAAATGACACGTCCGGTCCGCGTTACCAGTCAACGTCGGCACAAAATACATCAGTGGCTTCTAGCACTGCTGAAGTTGCCACTAAAATTGGTACAAACTTTAATTTAATTTTAGACATTTTAAACAATGGCACTGTTGGAATAACTGACAAGATAGTTCCTAGCGGATTAGCAACGAATGATCCTAGAATAGTCCATGCCTACACTCAGTTGCAAAATAACAAAGGTTATCTGCAAGACGAAGTCATTGCGTTTATAACATCAACAACTTCAGGATTTACCTACGATCAGACCAAGTGCCGACGCGATGTTGGTTACATGATTGATAGTATCAGCTTTGATTGTCTATATGGCGGGAATCGTCAGAGCATTACATCAGGCATCAACTACTATAGTCACAATGCCCTGTCTTCCGTGCAGACTCCTGCAGAAACTACAGCAACTATAGCCGCATATACTCGTCTAAGTGACATTGTTTCGGGGATTATTACAGCAACTCCCATAGCTCGAAGCGATAATAACATCATTGATCAAGTTATAGATCTTCCGCCTGCGACCAGTGCAGAAGTCACTCTAGCAAGAGCCAAGATTGCTAAGATATCTAGTATTATTACCACTGGCCCGTCAGCGGCATCGGCAACAGCTTCTATAAGCCTAACGCCAAGCGCAGATGAAAATGTTAAACGTGCCTATGCATTGTTAGAAGCCAACAGAAATTTTATTGCAAATGAGTTGGTACAGTTTGCACAAAATACCTACAATGGTGGTGGTTTCCAATATAATCAAGCCAAGTGCTCGCGTGATACAGGTTTAATAGTTGACGGATTTATAACTGACCTAGGATGGTCTACCAATGGCTACACCAATACCATATTTTCAGGATTGCAATATTGGAACCAGTCAGGGTTCACAGGTCAAATAGTTGGCCAATTAACCACAACTACCAATGCAATTAACTATGTAAAAACAATGGCTAAAGAAGCTGTTGTTAACACAGTAGGAACACGTTATCAAAGCACAGTTACTCAACAGATTAATTTGCCTTCAGCAACACTATCTGAAGCCAGCACACTAGACATTGAGTTTAAAATAATAACCGATATTTTAAGTACAGGTACTGTTGGTATATCAGACAAGGTTGTTGCTAACGGCTTAGCTATTGTTTCGTCTAATGCTCAAAATGCCTATAATATATTGCAGGTCAACAAGACATATTTCCAAGCTGAAGCAATAGCATATATTGATTCAACTAAGACAGCTGGCTTTATCTACGATAAAGTTAAATGTTCTCGAGATGTAGGCTACATGATCGACTCTGTCTGTTTTGATCTGCTATGGGGCGGCAACAGACAGGCAATTACCAGTGGTGTCTACTACTATTCATTCAATGGCTCGTCTAGTATTCCCGGAGAAAGTCAACAGACTATTTCGGCATATCAGCGGCTAGGGGAAATACTTGGAGACATTATTACCAATTCTCCAATACAGAACAGTCCGGGAAATATAACTGCCCAGCAATTTAACAGTTCTCCGTCAATCATTGAAACAGCCTCAGCATTGAATGCCATGGTTGCCTTGTTATTAGATATCATAAACAACGGTCCTTCAGCAGTCAGCAGACAAATACCAGTGGGCTTGACTCGCAATACAGATCAGAACATTCTCAACGCTCAGACACTGTTGTTGTTGAATAGACAATTTATTAGAGATGAGATAATTGCCTACGTCAACAGTACATTCCCTAACTACCAAGGCAATAAAGGTTTTAATTACGATCAGGCAAAGTGTTATCGTGACACAGGTTTGATCATTGATGCAATTAGTCAAGATTTATTAGTGGGCGGAAATAGAAAAATCATTGAAGCCGGTGTGAGTTATTGGACCGGTGGTCGAAATGTTGTTTACGATCAGCTTCCACAATTTAATGCCGCACTGACCTACATCAAAGATTTATCAAGACAGATTGTACAAAATATAACAGTTACATCGTTAAGTGCCGCACCGCAAAAACTCAATACATATTTTGGCGGCGGTATATATGCAATTGATAGTATTAACAGATTGGTAGAAACATTTAGAACTATCGTTACTAAAGGTCCTGCCTACTCTCCAATCGGCTACGAAGGATCAGGTGCGTTTTCTGCACTGAGCCCAACCAGTGCTGACTTTACTCAAGTGGCATCTACAATATTACAAGCAGACCTAGTCGGAGCTAATCAATATAAAATCATATTGAATGTTCCTACACAAGGTCCTGGCATTAACCAAACTATATACTTTGGTCAAACATCTGTTTATCCGTTGCAAGATAAGGATGTTCCGGATATCTACGAACAACGAAAAGTTGATCCGTGGGGTTCTATCGGCGGAAGCCTGGTAGACGGTGGTGTAATTAGTGATCGATCACCGATTCAGTCTTTTGTTTATGATGCGTTTACGCAGGTTAACCAAGGCGGCATCGGTATTCACATTACAAACAATGGATATGCACAGTTGGTATCTGTGTTTACAATTTTCTGCGGTACTTCAGTATTGGTCGAAAACGGCGGTATCTGTTCGATTACCAACTCAAACGCCAACTTTGGTGACTACTGTCTAGTATCAAAGGGCTATGGTAAGCGTAGCTTCTTTGGCGAAGTTACTAATCCGGCGGTACTGCCATACTATCCAAACGGCTTCTTTCCGCAGGCTCAACAGGTTGAAGTATACTGTCCTGACCCTGCTAATCGTCCGCACATTGGACAAGTTATGGAAGTTGAAGTTCCGGAAACCTATCGAAATGCACAGGGACTACCTGGATACCTTTCTGCTATTGTCAATACATCTACGCTGACTACTGGTAGTATTGTGATAAATGGCATCGACACTACCGGAATTGTTATTGGCCAGAGCCTCTACGCACGTGATCAATTTGGTAGTTATAATGATTTATTTGGCAATCCATACATTACTACAGGTACTCAGGTTACAGATGTTAACTTCCAATCAATCTCTCTAAGCAATCCTGTAAATGCTGGCGGCGGTGATACTGCCAATCTTAATTTCTTTACTATGTATATCACAGGCAATGCCTATTATACTATCAGAGGTAGTACATTGGCACCTGATCCAATCGCTCCAGGTACTAAACTCATTGGTGCAGGTGCTACTGAACAAGGCAACGATCAAACAATTGAAGAAATTCAAGCCATTACTTATCTAAGTTCCTTGACAAACAAAATTGTATCCAACACTTTAGTCAACGCATTTCAATCAACGATAACACAATTTACAAATATTGCGCTGGCAACAGGCGGACAGTCAACTGTGAGAATGGGGCAACTGTTTGCAACCTTGACAAATATAATTAACAACGGACCAAGTGTAGCTCCTACTGTTGCCTACGCAGGCATTGTTGCACCCGGAGCGAACGATTCGTCTTCGTTATTAAGATCAAATAGATTATTCCTACAAACAGAAATAGTAAATTATGTTAATAGTCTATACTTTGTCTACGACCATGCGTCGTGGAAACGCGATTTGGCATCTATTATAGATGGTTTTGCCTATGATGTAGCCTTTCAATCCAACTATCAATCTATCAAATCCGGAAATTTATACAATAGAAATATTGAAAGTGCCAAGTATATTTTAGAAAATGAAAAGACTCAGATAACGGATGCTATAGGCAAACTCGGTGCTATCACTAACCAGTTGGCTGGTATTAGTACAGTCACATCTGCCATTAGTGTAATTAACTTAGACTCTATCTATATACAAAATATTATCAACAACGGCGACGCCGGTGGTCCTGCGTACTCAATGCCTGCACCTGCAGGACTAGATTCGGGCATCGTTGGTGCCATTAGCTTAATTAACAACAACATATCCTTTATTAAAGAAGAGTTGATAGGATGGATCAACTATACATATCCAGTTTTTACTTATGACACAGTTAAGTGCAAGAGAGACATGGGACTCATCTTAGATGCTGTTCATTGGGACGTGTTATTAGGCACCAATTATCGTGCAGTAAAAGCCGGTCAATCGTATTATCGTGGTAATTCATATGCTGTACTAACCTACGAAAAGACAGCAACTATTGCGGCATTTAATTTTATCAAGACCGATGCATTGTTGATTCCAGCAGTAGCAACAAGCACAACCGCTACAACTACAGTAACTACTGACTTTACAACAATTAATAACATATTGCAAAGTGGTGTAAGTGTAGCTCCTGCGATAACCTATACCCTACCTACAAATATTGCAGTTGGATTTGATAGTGCAAGTTTACTACTGCAAAATAATGTGTCATTTATCAGTGCAGAAGTAGAAGCATTTATATATACCAACTACAATGCTGGCGGCTTTGTCTATGATCGTGTAAAATGCAAACGTGATATTAGTTATCTCGTACAGGCAATTATATACGATATCACATATGGTGGAAATTCCATGAGTATTGATAGTGCGTTGCAGTATTTTGATAGTGCCAATAATAATGTAAGCACTATTCCAAATCAGCAAACACAAACCATTGCAGGTATCAACTATATTAATACCATATGCCAACGCATCATAACTAATTTGTCTCCATTAGTGGCATATCAAACAGTTAACATTGTTGCTCAATATAAAAATAATGCATATATAAACGGTTCAGCCGCAGGTTCTAAAGTTGCACTGTTGGTAACAGTGATGAGCAATATTGTCAGTAGCGGTCCTAGAGTGACCCCGGTTATTACAACTCCTGATATCAGTTGGGTCAACGACAAGACTCTTGCAGCCGGAACAGCTATCAATGCCAGTGCGAATTCAATCTCTACACAGGCGATTACATTTATCGGGCAAAATTTTGATGTATTCACTTATGATCAAAATAAATGTCGCAGAGACATAGGCTACATATTACAGGCTCTAATATATGATTTGACCTACGGTGGCACCTGGCAGACTGTTGACTCCGGAAAATTGTATTGGAGCGGGACCAAATCTTTAGTGCCAAATGAACAAGCACAGACTGTGGGTGCCTGGAATCGCATGTTATATCTGGTTGGTCAGATAGTACAAAATCAAAATCCTGCAAATAGTTATCAAGCTACGTACAGTCAATTCACCAACGGATCGATCACCAACGGAGCAAATGCTATACCAACATTGACTAATTTGACTGGTATATTAACTTCAATAATTCAAAACGGATTATCTTATGCTCCTGATATTGTATATCCAAGCATATCACAGGCTACTCCTGTACTGCAGGGAATATACAACATAATCGAATCGCAAAAGACCAATCTAGTGAATCAGGTAATTACATACATTGATGGAAAGTATAATGGATTTGAATATAATCAAGCTCTGTGTAAGCGAGATGTTGGATATATTATAGATGCCATAGCGTCCGATTTGGTAACAGGCGGTAATTACAACACAGTGTTGGCAGGTCAAAGTTATTACGCCAGGGCAGGAACACATCATTACGTGCAGTTAGAAGACAACATCACGGATGCCGCTCTGTTTTCAGACAAGGCACTGGTGAATTTCTATCAGCGTTCATACATGTCGGCTTCTGGCTACTTGTTTGAGTATGTAGGCGCAGGTTCTAACTACGGCGCTCTACCGCAGATAGGACGAGCAGATCCAATACAAGAAAGAGAAACCATACAGTTGAATAACGGTAAGGTCTTCTTTACATCAACAGACCAAAACGGTGACTTCCGAATTGGCCCGGGATTGGTAATTAGTCAGGCAACTGGCGTGTTATCAGGTCGTACATTTACCAAGTCATTGTTTGCTAACTTGACACCGTTCATCTTGGCGATTGAAGGAAAAGGATAAAGGATAATATAACATGGCATTAATACCATTAAACGTATTCAAGACAAAAACTTTTGTTTTGACAACACAAACAAACACATTTGTTTACACAGCACCGGTTGGAGTTACATCGATTGTATTGATGGCAAACGTAGCCAACGTAACGACGGCAACAACGGCGGCAGTGACTTTTGCACATCATAGGAATCTTCCGGTCTTACCAGATGCACAGGGTAACGGAGGCCAACCGGCAAACGTGACCACGGAAATTGTTTCAGGATTTCAGATACCTCCACAAGATGCGTCAAACATGTTGCCGGGAAAAATGATTATTGAGAGTTTAGATAGCGTAGTGGCTTACGCAGATACTGCTAGATCATTAAAATTAACTCTAAGTATCTTAGAAACAGCCAACGCATAATAGGAATTAACAATGCCATCATTACTAAGCGGTAAGGTAAAATTAGTTAGTCCAGGAACTAATTACACCGTAGTTAACAATTATATCAGTCTGAGCCAAGCACAGGCTGGTTTAGGTGCCTCACCTACAACAAACACTGGTTACACCTTAGTAATTGGCCCAAATGGTCAGGCAACATATACAAACACACTTGGTCAAATTGCGTTTAGTACTGGTACTATTACATCGCAAGCACCGACTGGTGACTTAACTCTTAATCCAAGCGGCACAGGTACGATTACACTTAATGGTCCTGTTAATATTCCCCAAGGTATTCAAGGTAGTGGATTTAAGACAGAAGCAAAACGTGCAACAACTGGAAACGTTTTAGTCAATCAATCCACATCAACAGTGGTCTATGACGGTTATCATGTAGATTATCTAGACCGTCTCTTAGTTAGAGCACAAGATGATGCTAGAAGCAATGGTATCTATTATGTTTACACAGCAACGTTTGCCACTAATGTAGTTACAACGCAGATAAACTATACGCAAAATAGCTATACTGCCACAACATACAACGTCGGTGATGCAAATAGTCTAGTTGCGGGTAGTACACTTACCAGTTTGTTTGTCGGCTTTAACACAACTATTGTTCAAATACTAGACAGCTCAACATTCTTAATGAGCAATCCTGCATTGGGAAATATTACTGGTGCAGTTTCTACAGCATCAAGTAAAGGTCTAACAAACTTTGTAACACTTTCAAGATCAACAGATGCATACACGACTGGTGGATTGAAACACGTTGTTGTTCCAATTGTTGGAGGCACCTATGAGGGTAGATTATTTTATACATCATTCCTGGCTACCCAGGTAGTCGGAGTTGATCCAATCAATTGGTATGAGATAGTTGATAGTACTTCTTATCAAACTGTCTACAACAAATATTTAGAAAATTCATCGATTGGCTCGTATCTTCCAAACACTGGTAGATTTACAAATTTAACTGCAATAAACACAGCTACCTTTACTAACGCAACTGATTCTACAGCAACTAACAATGGTGCTGTGATAGTAACTGGTGGGGTTGGTATTCAAAAGAGTCTGTTTGTTGGAGGAGCTACAAACATTCAAGGCAGTTTAAATGTAAACAGCCAAGCAAATATCAATCCAGCTGATGCAACAGTATCAATTCAACCAACTGGAATTGGCACAGTTACGATCAATCCATCTACTAAAGGCACCATTAACAACATAGACATTGGTAACACTATTCCCAAGAATGGTACCTTTGTAAATCTAACAGCTAATAATCAATTATTAGTAACATCAACATCACAGTCTACCAGTACAACTACAGGTGCTGTACAAATTGCAGGCGGTGTTGGCATTGGTGGCAACCTAGTCCTAGGAGGTCAGTTAATATTCAGCGGACTTGCAGACGAGTTTGTTGTTAATAATTTCCGTGCAAAAGGACAGGTACTGTTTACTACGAGTACAAATTCAACATCAACTACGACAGGCGGACTTATTGTAAGTGGCGGTGTTGGTATTGCACAAGATCTAGTATTAGGTGGTAAACTAATATTTCAGGGCTCGGGCACAAACTTATCTTTGAGTACACTATCAGTTACGTCTAGTTCACAGTCAACCAGTACTACTACTGGTGCGTTAACTGTAGTCGGTGGGGTAGGTGTAGGTGGAAACTTAACCCTAGGCGGACAACTAATATTCAGCGGTGCTGCCGGTAATTTAAAGGTCAGTACCCTAGCAGTTACCAGTTCTACAAATTCAACCAGCACAACTACAGGAGCATTTACTGTTACTGGCGGTGTTGGTATTGGACGAGATTTAGTACTAGGCGGAAGTCTGGTATTCACAAACGCCAGCGGTACTATCAACGCGGCACAAGTTCACATCCTTGGAACAAACACTTCAGTAAGTACGCAAACAGGTGCTCTAGTTGTTGATGGCGGTGTGGGTGTTGCCAAGGACGTGGTAGTTGGCGGCAATTTGGACCTAGGCGGTCAGCTGACATTTAACAAATCATTTACTGCAACCTTCGTTGCACTACACATTACCAGCACAGCAAGTAACGTCGCCTCATTTGTTGATAATGCAATTTTTGTTGAAGGTGGCCAATCTGTTAAGAAAGACCTAAGTGTTTATGGTAACACGGTGCTCTACGGTAATTTAACGGTAGCTGGAACACAGACAGTTGTTGATTCGCAAAACACCTATATCATTGATCCAGTAATTGACATAGGTACTGGTGTGGATAACACTCCACTATTGGTCAATGACGGTTATGATCGCGGCATGCTATTGCACTATAGCACAGGAGTTGGCGCACAATTTGACAACCATGCATTTATCGGGCGCGATGCAACTACAGGTTTCTTAACCTATAAAGTTAACATCTACCCAGGTGGCTACGAATATTTTCCGCCAGCATTTGCAAATACAGGTAGCTTTGGTACAGCACAATTTGGCGGCCTACGACTAAGTGGCGGCGCAGTTGCACTGAGCACTAACACGGGAGATCTACAAGTACTGGGCGGTATTGGTGTTACAGGCGGAAGCTATTTTGGCGGAACGCTAACACTAGGTAGTGCATTAGCCAATACAACACAGACAATCAATCATGCATTGGTAGTATCTAGTGGCGGTATTGGAGTTGCAGGAGCCAGTTTCTTTGCAGGAACGGTTAAGTTTTCAAATGCCCAAGCATCAACAGATCCATCATCCGGAGCAGTCGTGCTTTCAGGAGGCCTTGGAGTAGGCGGATCGATCTTTACTGCCGGTCCAATGCGCATAAGAAACAGTACAGCGGCTGTAAGTACTGGAACAGGTGCCCTAGTTGTTTCAGGCGGGGCAGGATTTGATGGCGATATCTATGCACATAACATCTATACAGATGCAGGCCTAACACAGCTGGCAAATTTCAACGGTGGACGCATCAGCGATCCATTGTTTATCGACAATACTACAACTGCAATCAGCACTACAACAGGAGCATTGCGAGTTGGTGGTGGCGTAGGTATCGGCGGGGCATTATGGGTAGCTGGAACTGCAAACGTTAGCAACTTGTTTGTCAACGGTGCGGCAGTATTAACTACATCAAGTCCGACAGGATTCAACGGCGGCACGATCATCTATCCATTGCAAATTGGATATAGTACTTCCACGTTAAACACAACTGGCCTAACAGTCAACTCAGGTGTTAACTCTGTATCAACAGACAGCGGCGCTATTGTAACTATTGGTGGCGTTGGCATTGGTCAAGATCTGCATATTGGCGGAACGATTTATCGCGAAGGCGATATAACAACGGCCAACTGGGGACAGACAGGTATTGCGGTTAACTTGGCAAGTGCTGTCTATACAGATAATCAAGCATCTGGGTCATTTACAAATACAAACAACGTCTATGTTGGCCAGCCAATCATCAATTCAAGATACGGCTCTGCATACGCACAGGCAAACACTGTCTTTATTGAAGATGCTCCTAAAGTTAAGACCACAGCTACTACCAGCATTGCGGATTCATACGCAGTATGGGTAAACAACGGCAAAGTTCATATTGGTAGCACAGCGTCTAGTGCAACAAACTATCTCAACAACGCACTAAGCGTAGCAGGTGGTATTGGTATTGCTGGTGCTATACAGGCCAGTGGTCCATTAAGTGCTCCACAAATATTTGACAGCGGCAATCGTGTTGTTACATTTGTTGATATCATTGACGGTCCCGGTATATCATCAACTCCTGATAAATCAGGCGGCACTACTGCCACTATTACAATCAACAATACTGGTGTTCTAACAGCAAACGCTGGTACCGGTATCAACGTTGACAGATCTACCGGCGATGTTATAATCAGCAACGTTGGTGTAACCAAGATTGAAACAGGTCCCGGAATTAGCGCATCAACCAGCACTGGTACCGTGTCACTGGTAAACACCGGTGTCCTAAGCCTAATAGCAGGAACTGACACAGCAGTATCATCTACTACTGGTAATATTACAGTTTATAGCACAGCTACTTTGGCTTCTGTAACCAGCAGAGGTGCAACGACAACCAGCACTATTCGTTTAACTAATACGCAGACTGGGTTGGTTGTCGGAGGCGATGCTGTGTTCTCTGGAACTGTTGCAGTTACCGGAACATTGAACATCGGCGGTGCAAGTATCAGCGGTGGCAATGCTACATTTACATCATTACAAGCTGGCGATACCCTGATTACTGGACAGCTAACAGTATCAGGAACATCAACATTTATCAACAGTCAACAATTGACAGTTGTTGACCCTGTTATTGACGTAGGAACAAATATCAATAATGCACCGTTATTAGTTAATGACGGATTTGATAGAGGTGTGTTGATGCATTACAGCACCACTCTTTCAAATAACATTAAATATGATGCCCACGCATTCTTAGGACGTGATAACGCATCAGGTAAGTTAACTTATAGAACCAACATTTGGCCAGGCGGTGTAACCGATGTTCCAAATCCTTTCAGCTCGACAGGCACACTGGGAACAGCAGTATTTGCCAGATTAGAACTACAAGGCGGAATTGCTTCTACAAGCCCAACTACCGGCGATCTACAGGTAGTAGGCGGCATAGGTGTTGGAGGCGCAAGTTACATTGCCGGACAGGCAAGATTTGGAAGTCAGCTAAATGCAAACGCCACAGCGACTGGCGCAGTCATAGTCGATGGCGGTCAATCTATTACTAAAGATCTGTACATTGGCGGCAACGTTATTGTACGCGGATTTGTACTGACAACAGCCACAGCTTATAACGGCGGTGAAGTATTCAATCCTGTTATTATAACTAACGGTACAAGTGCTACGAATACCCTAACTGGTGCATTGATTGTACACGATGGCGGTGCTGGTATCGGCGGCGATGTTTGGGTCGGCGGAGCTCTTAATGCTAAATCAGTCCTGGTTGATGGAAAAGCAATCACAACTGACATTCACCTAGTAACTGGTCCCGGCCTAGTTGGTGCTGTTACAACATCTAGCGGTGGCGTAACTATCACAATGACCAATACAGGTATCTTAAACTTAGATGCGGGCCCTGGTATTAGTCTTGCAAATACCGGCACAAGCGGTATAACAACAATTACCAACACTGGTGTATTGTCTGTATCAATCAACGGACTAGGCCTAAAGGCCAGCACGTCAACTGGATCTGTGGTATTAACTAATATTGGTGTAACAGCCGCAACAGCTGGTGCAGGTATTAGTGTAAATCAAAATACAGGCTCGATCATTATCACCAACGTAGGTGTTCAAAGCATTGGTACTATTGGTGGTGGTATAACAGTAACTACCAGCACTGGATCTGTATTCTTACTGAATTCCGGGGTGACAAGCCTAACAGCAGGTACAGATACCAACGTTACCGCGATATCAGGTGATATTACAATTTGGGATATCAGTACCCTACAATCAGTAACCGGTCGTGGAAATATTACAACTCACGACATAACTATCGATAGTACAACTCCAACTTCTAATACTGCCAGCGGAGCATTGGCAGTCACAGGTGGTGTTGCAGTCGGACAAAACTTGTACGCAGGTGGCCAGATTTATGCTCTGGGAGGCTATTTAGGATTAAATCCTCCTGCTATCTTTATCAACAACACAAACGTTACTGTAACTGATAATACAACTGAGCACAAGGTTTCTGTTGCTATCAACGGTACTACTACAACTACATTTGATATTGTCGGTGAGCATATACTATCTACAACAAATTCAACAAGCACCAATACGGGCGCATTGATAGTTGATGGTGGTATTGGCCTTGCCAAGAATATCTATGTTGGTGGCAGTGCCACAGTTGCAAATACTCTAACAGTACTAAGTACATCGACGATGGGTTCAATACTGCCTCTGCCAGGCGGTTATTACAACCTAGGAAGCCCAACACAGCGTTGGGGTACACTTTACATCAATTCTGCAACCATTGACATGGGTGGATTGACGTTGACATCTATCAATAGCGTATTACAACTGCCTAGTACTGCCGTCTACGGTACCCAAACAAGTACAAGCACCATTACAGGGGCGCTAACTCTACAAGGTGGACTGGGACTAACAGGCGATATATTTGCCCGTAACTCAATCAATGGCGCAGATATTACGTCAACTGGAACCATTTATCGTTCAGGTAATATCACTAAATCTTCAATTGGAAACTTGGGATTTGCACTTGACATCGCTAATGCAACTTACACAGATTCTGGATCTAATGGTACAGTGGCGCAAACTGCAATATCACATTTTCACGGTTCAACCATCAGTGCTACTGGCGGAACAGTAAGCTATACCAATGCGGCTACAGTCTATATTGGAAATGCGCCGGTAACAGGAAATGGCAATACGACAATTAATAATGCATGGGCATTGCAGATTAACAATGGCAAGACTAGGCTAAATGACAGCTCAGTATCTAACAGCACACAGAGTGGTGCCCTACAAGTTGTCGGCGGTGTTGGTATCGGCGGCGATCTGTATGTTCAAAATACCTTAAACGTTATCGGCAATACTGCAAACATTGGTAACAGTGAGATATTTACATTTACAAGTCCTGCACTTTCAACAAGTAACAAGATTAATCTTGATACCTTTGCAGTTGCAAGTTATCAATCTGCCAAATATTTCATACAGGTTGTGGATAATACTGCACTAGGTGTAGCCAACAAAATGTATGTTACAGAGCTGATTGTATACCATGACAGCATAGGTGGAGTGTACATATCAGAATACGGTATGGCCAGTAACTTTGGTGATCTAGGTACATTTGATGCTGTGATCAGCGGTCTAAGCGTTCAACTAACTTGGCAACCAAACTATGTTCCGGTATCGATGGTTGTTAAAGTACATAGAACCACGCTCAGTAGATAAAACCTGTAGTTTCTCTCTCTTTGGTAAATAGTCGTATAAGCAAATTTTTGCCATACGTGGAGAGGGAAACTAATGGCTACTAATGACGATTTCATAGTCAAAAATGGTCTTGTGGTTCGTGCCGCAAGCTCAGAATATCAATCAACAAGCACCCAAACTGGTGCAATCGTAACGCCCGGCGGATTAGGCATTGGCCAAAATGCGACTATCGGCGGACAACTCAATGTATTAAGTACCTCATCTTTTGCAGGCCAATTGCAAGTTGGCGGTATAACAAAGATACTTTCCACAGCGATTAACACAGCAACAGTGACGCCAACCGGCAATGCATTGCAAGTTGCAGGCGGCATTTATGCACAGAATATCAACATCGGCGGCATAGGTTTAATCAAGGGCTCGCAGATCCTAACACAAGCTGATGGTTTCAAAGGCGGTATCATTACCGAACCTTTAACCATCAACACAACTACCCAATCAACCAGCACATACTCAGGAGCATTAACAAGCCCTGGTGGTATTGGTATTGGTGGTAACTTAAACGTTGGCGGCTACGCACAGATCACAGGAACAACATACCTGTTTGGTGATGCCTATGGTAATGGTCAACATCTATTAACAAATCTAGTAGCAAGTCCCGGTCCTGGTATAGCTTCAAAAGTAACCTTTAACGGCTACACCGCAACAATTATCACTACCAACACTGGTGTATTATCAGTAGTAGGTGGAACAGGTATCAACGTAGATACTCCCAACGGCAACGTCACAGTTAGCAACGTTGGTGTTACATATATCCAAGCTGGCACAGATATCACCGTTGATGTCAACACTGGCACAGTCACTATCAATGATGCCAGCACACTACAATCTTTATTAACACGTGGCAACTCAACCGATCAAATTGTTAACCTTAACAACGGTGCCATAAGCAATGACCCTACAATAAACAATACATTAAATGTATTAGGCAGTATCGGGGCCACACAATTAACAGTGGCCAACACCAGTTATATTGGTGGAGCCATCGTTGTTACTACCAGTAACATCAATAGATACGTTGGCGGTGTTATTACAAATACTCTGCGTATTCAAAATACCACAAGTTCACTAAGCACACAAACAGGCGCCCTAGTAGTTGATGGTGGAGTGGGTGTTGGCCAGGATGTAAACATTGGCGGACAACTTTTTGTTCAAGGTGGTATTACAGTCCTTGGTAGTTATACCACAGTCACCATCAACTCAACACAAACAGTATTCACTGACCCTGTTATTGATCTTGGTTCTGGGTACAACAACAGAGCATTATCAATCAATGACGGTTTAGATAGAGGCGTCCTTCTACATTATAATACTGGATCAAATACAACTTTTGATAATCATGCTTTCTTAGGTCGTCAAGCAAGCACCGGTAATTTAGTTTATCTAACAGACGTACTTCCTGGCGGTAACGAAAACGTACCAAATCCTTTTGTAGGAGAATGGGGAACTTTCAAGACTGGCCAAATTATTTTAACAAGTCCAACTGCCAGTACCAGTACAACTTCTGGTGCGTTAACTGTAGTTGGTGGTATTGCTACACAGGGAAATTTAAATGCCAAGGCGGTTTATGATGCCGGCAATCGTGTAGTTACCAATATAAACGTTACATCTACTCTAGTATCATTAACCGACCCAGGATCTGGTATCGCAGTAGTATCAACTGTGGTAACTGGCTCATATGTAACAGTAAACTTGACTAATACTGGTATCGTTGGATTGTTTCCTGGCGCAGGTATTGGTATTGCAGGAACAGGCGGCTTCACAGCAACTAACGGTATGATGGTTGGCGTTCCAAACATCTACAATAGAGGTGTACTAACAGTCAGCGTAATAGGTGACCTAAACGTTACATGGAACGGCCAGTCATATTACACTGGTGATATTGTTCTAAGCAATTTATCTACACTACAGACTGTAACAGATCGCGGTAGCTCAACTACTAATATTGTTAAAGTTTTAAATCAAACAACCAGCACAACAGATACCGCAACAAATGCCCTACAGGTGCTAGGTGGTATCAGTGCCAAGACCCTATTAATTACAGATTCTGGTTACATCAACGGCGCCCAAATAGTTACATCGTCAACGATTAACAGTTTCTCCGGTGGTACGATTAACAACTCGTTGTTCATCGCAAGCACACAAACATCAACAGGTTCTACATCTGGTGCATTGCGTGTATCTGGCGGCGTTGGACTTGCAACAACATTAAATGTTGGCGGGCTAGGTTCATTCCTCAATACTGGAACAGCATTAAGTGTTACAGGCAACGCCCTATTCAGCAGTACTATATATGTCAACACAGTATCTGCGCTGACACTAGGATTAGATCTAATCAGTGTTGGTACTGGCACAGTCAAAGTCAACGGAGTTGATCTACTAAGCCATCCTGCAAATGTAAAATATGTAAGTGCAACAAGCGGTAGCAATACTAACGACGGATGGCGCCCAAACAGTGCCTATGCTACCATTGCCTATGCATTGACCCAGGCCACTACTGGTACAGCAGTTTATCTTGCGGCGGGCACTTATACTGAAGTATTTCCTCTAACTGTTCCAGCAGGCGTTACCGTACAGGGCGCAGGCCTACGTTCTACCATCGTTCAACCAACTACCGGTACTAAAAATAATAATGGATTTCTACTGAACGGTGAAGTATTAGTCTGCGACTTAACCGTTGCTAACTTCTTCCAACCAGGTTCAGGATTTGCCTTTACATCTGGTGCGAAGATCACTACCAAATCTCCTTACATCGAACGTGTAAGTGTTATTACTAGAGGTTCGGTAACCAGTGCAAGTGACCCGTTTGGATTCAACCAAGCTGATGCTGGTAACGGTGTAAAACTAGATGCAAGTCTATTAGATGCTACCAGCCTAGAGCCAGCAGTGTTGTTTAACGAAGCAACGTTTATCGTTCCAAATGCGGTTGGTATATACATGACCAACGGTGCTCGTGCAGAGTTGCTAAATGGTTTCACATACTTTGCCAGCAAGTCAATCCAAGCTGAAGCAGGTGCTACTGGTTTAGCCGGCGCAGGTAAAACAAGATTAAAACTTTCCGGTATAACAGGCACATTTGGGGTCGGCGACATTGTCACCTATAAAGATCCAAGCGGCAACACAAAGGCACAGGGTACTATTGCCAGCACCGACGGCACATACATTTATCTAGCAGGGCCAGTCTGGGGATTTGAAACAATTACAGATCGCGCTGGCAAGACAGTTACTGCCTATGGTAATGCAAAACAAAGCACAGTTCAAAAGAAATTTGGTACCAGCTCTTATGTGGGTGACGGTTCAGGCGACTATCTAGAAGTACTAAGCGACAGCGACTTCCAATTTGGTAGTCTAGGTAGCTATACTGTAGAGGCATGGATTTATCTAAACAGTCTAGGCAAGACACAGAGAATTTTCTACAAAGGTACGGCTGGCACAAACTTTAGAGTAAGTGTTAATTCAAGCAATGTTCTAAGTGCAGTCCACGCAGGCGCCACTATTGTAGGTATCACTGCTCTGACTACAGGTGTATGGTACCATGTTGCTCTTGTTAGAAATGCAGACCTAGGCACATTTAGAATATATCTAAACGGTACACTTGACGCATATACAACTGGCGTAACTGGAAATGTAAACAACGTTGATCCGGTTAGTATCGGCGGCATTGCGGCAACTGCCGGCGATAGTCTCGACGGTTATATTGACGATTTTAGAATTAGCAATGTTGCAAGATATACTGCTGGAACATATACGGTCCCGACTTCTGCACAGACATCCGATGTTGCAACGGTCCTGATGCTGAACTTTGATGGCGGAAATCTTTCAACTACATTTGTTGATTCTGCCAACGGTACGCAAAATATCATATCAAATGCGGCCGCAAGTGCTACCCGCATCGCCCTAGCTGACTATCATCAGTTTGGTGCAGAACTACGTTGTATTGGATCTGCATCAGTATACGGTACCCAGGGTGTTATCGCTAATGGTACTGGTACTGATTTAAAACTGATTGCCTACAACATGAGCCATATTGGCTCAGGCAAAGACTTTTCAAATGACAACAGTCTTGTTGTCCAAGCTAATGAAGTTATTCAAACAAATGGCGGTTTAGTATACTTCCAGACGGTCGACCAGACTGGTAACTTCCGTGTAGGCACCAGCTTCTTGATCAATGAACAAACTGGTAATGTAAGTTTTGGTAACGCCAACGTCAACTTATCTAGTTTAAATCAACTACAAATTACAGACGGCAGTCATTACGCAACTATTCTTCCAACGAGTATAAGCGTTGGTAACCTAAGTCTCAGCGGAAATAGCCTATCAGCTTTAAGTGGCGGTATTTCTATTACCCCATCGGGCGGCATTGTCACTATCAACAGTAGTGCAACAGTAGTTGGCGGCCTAACGATCAGTGGATCATTTGCTGTTCCTGCACTAATTAACTCAACAAGCACAAACACAGGTGCTCTAACAGTTGGTGGTGGCCTAGGGGTTGGACTACAAGTTCAAGCTGGCAGTACAATTACAACATACAGCGCAGCCGGCTCAACAAGTTCTATACTAAACAATGCTGTCACAGTTCCTAATGGCGGAATTGGAGCCAACACATTATACCTAACAGGCAAAGGTTATTCTGCAGGTAATGAAATTGTTACAACTGCTACCATTGGTTCCAGCTTGGGCGGCACTGTTCCAAATGCACTACGCATCACAAGTCTTACACAATCAACAAGTACAAACACAGGTGCTCTGGTTGTTGATGGTGGCGTTGGTATTGGTGGCAATTTAACAATAGGCGGCTCGTTAAACTTACTAGGTGGCGGAAGTGTTCTAACAAATGTTTCTGCAACTACTGACGCATATATCGGTGCAAGCGTAACCAAGACTGGCACAACTGCAACAATTAATATTGTTAACCTAGGCGTTCAAACAGTAACCGCAGGGTCGGGTATCGCAGTATCTGCAAACACTGGTACAGTGCTAATCGCCAACACAGATACGCTAGATACTGTACTTGCTCGTGGAAGTTCGACTTCACAAATTATAACAATGAGCAATGTCGGCTATAGTACTTCAACTATTGCTGGAAATGTTCTACAAGTAACTGGCGGAATTGGAGCCGCACATTTATATCTAAGTACAGATGGTTTTATAGCAGGTGCGCAGATTGTTACTTCAAGTACAATTGGTTCTTTTGTTGGCGGACAAGCAGTTACAAGTCCGTTGCAGATTACCAGCACAGCTACTTACGCACTGAATATTCAAAACGGTGGCGCCTATATTGGCGGCACTGTTGTAATTGGTGGTAGTCTACAGGTTGCTGGAACTGTTACAAGTATCAACAGCACCAGCGTTGACATTGGTAATAAGGTTATATTCTTAAGCACATTGTCTGGAAGTGCTATACAATCATCAGGTGCTGGTATTGTTGTTGGTAAAGACGATGGTATTGAAAATGATCGTTGGTCAAGTTTATTATTTGACGGCGGTGCAGGTGCGGCAGGCAACTGGGTAAGTAAAGGCGGATTGAATCCGTTTACTGACAGTACATATGGAATTGGTACTATTGCCCTACAATGGAACTCAGCATACATTAAAACAGTCAATGCAAGTTCTATAATAACAACAAGTTCGGTATACAGCACAAGTACTATTGGTGGTAATGCTCTACAAGTCACTGGCGGTATTGGTGCTAGAAGCCTTTATCTAACTGACAAGAGTTACATTGGTCCTAGTGAAATTATTACCACAGGTAACTTGGCAAACTACGCAGGTACATATGATGGTCAAACACCACTACACTATCCTGTACAGATAGTTAACACAAGTACTTCAACATCTGTAAATTCTGGTGCCCTACAAGTATCAGGCGGCGCGGGAATTGTAGGCGACTTATACGTAGGCGGTTCGGCTCGTGTTGCCAACAGACTGTATGTAACCAACACTGCAACTATCGGCTCTGGAGTATTGTCCACAACACCAACAAACGGTAGCCTGGTCGTTACAGGCGGTATTGGTGTACAAGGCAACATAATAGTCAACGGAACTATAGAAAGTTATAATGATATTGCTACACGCGGTAACGTAAACGTTTCTGGTACTACCATAAACTTTACCAATACTCAAACTTCTGCAAATATAAATTCTTACAGTCCATTGTTTATCAGCGGTGCAAATGGAACTACAGGAGTAGCTCTTGGGTTATCCTTGCAAGCAACCAACGGTCAAGTTGTAATTCAAGGCGGTTCAGGTGTAGCAATTTCCAGCGCATTGACAGTCACCGGGGCTGTTGTTTATCAAGCACAAAACACAAACACATTTGGTCAGTTAACAATATCAACACAGACTGGTGCTATTGTTGCAGTTGGCGGTATTGCCACAGGCGATAGCGTCTATGCTGGTAATAACATTACTGCTAACAATATTATTTCATCAACTGCGGCTGCAATTAGTTCAAGTACTATAGCAGGCAATGCAATTACAGCGCCAAGCGGCGGCCTTGGAGCAAGAAGTCTATACCTAACAGATCAAGGGTATATCAATGGTGCATTGATTGTTACAACAGCAACAATCAATCAGTACTCAGGTGGTACAATTGGCAACACGCTAAACTTATCTAACACTACAAACTCACTAAGCACAAACACAGGTGCATTGACAGTTGCAGGCGGTGTTGGAATTGGCAAAGATGTCAACGTTGGCGGCAGTTTATATTTACAGGGCGATTTATATGTAGACGGATCACGAACTATCGTTAATTCAAACGAGATTATGACCGGCGATAAGATCATCTACGTTAGCACCGGTGCCGCAAGTGCAATTTTAGCAAGTGGTTCTGGTATTGCAGTAGGTAAACCAGGCGGGATAAGAGCAAGTTTATTATTTGACGGTATAAGTAGCTGGAGCTCAAACGCCAGTGTTAACCCGAGCGGCCCAGGAATCGGGCTAGGCACATACTCAAATGCATGGAGTTACGGATATTTTAACACTATCAAAGTTGTTGGTAACACATCATCAACAAATACGCTAACTGGTAGCCTACAGGTATTAGGCGGCATCAGCGCAACTGAAAATCTATACTTAGGTACAAGTCGTACCAGCACACTGACAAATACCTACAATGCGTTAACAACCCTAGGCGGCGCCTATATTGGCGGACAACTAACCGTTAGTGGTCCAGATGCATGGGTAAATGGTAGTCCAATTGTTACAGCAACTGATAACAAACAAATTGCTTTCACAAATACAACTGATGCAACCAACACTCAAACAGCGGCATTTACTGTAGCTGGTGGTGTTGGTATTGGCAGCACATTAATTGTTGGCGGTCAACAGTACATTACCAGCCTATTAGAATCTACAATAACAAATACAGCTAATGCATTGGTAGTGTCTGGCGGTATCTACGCAGACATGTTGATGGTTAACCAGATTGCAACTGTAAACGGTGGTGTTGTAATTACAACAGCGACCATCAATCAGTTTGCGTTCAATGGTGGAACCATTACTAAGCAAATCATTATCAATAGTTCTACACAGGCTACAAGTACTATTACAGGAGCGTTCCAAATTACTAATGGCGGTGCTGGTATTGGAGGCAACGTATACATTGGTGGTGAATTACGTGTTCAGGCTAACTCTTCAACGTTTAAAACAATTAACGTTGGCACAGCTACAATTACAACAGGCACTGTAAGTTCTAGCATATTCAACACAGCGACTCAAGCAGGTAATGCTTTACAAGTTGTTGGTGGTGGGAGCTTTGGATACTTGCGTGTACAGAATCAAGCATGGGTAGGCGGCTATCCTGTTATCACAGCACAGAATATTAACAGTTACTCTGGTGGTACTATTAATAATCCGCTGGTTATCAATAACGGTACGCAGGCTACTTCAACAACTACAGGTGCTTTACAAGTTACTAACGGCGGCTTAGGAGTAGGCGGTAACGTTTGGTCAGGCGGATATTACGAGTTTGTTGATCCGTTTAACATATCACCAACATATGATGGTTATTTTGGTATCAACGTCACACTAAATGCTGTAAACATTGGTTCCAACAATACTGCTATACCTCTAGCATTTGTTCAGAACAAGAATGAAATAGGCAGAATCACAGTCTATAATCCAACTGGCAGTGCAGTCGGCGCAGTTTTAGGAGTAGGGCAGACAGCTCCTCAGTTTGGTATACATCTATCAGGCAGTTCGGCAGGTACATGGAATTGGATACAGACTGCCAATACCATGAGCAACCTGGTAAGTTTCAATAATACACTCCACAGTTCATTGTTTGGCGGCGACATTTCTAAAGTTGCAATGGCCGCGTTCTCAAGTGATAATGGTGCAACGTTTGAACACTGGATCGCATCGGGTGGTACAAGTGCTGGTAGTCAAGTACCGTTGGTATTTGCAGGCGGCGCATGGGATAATAATCTCAATACAAACACAACTGTTGAATGGGCGAGATTTACCAGCACTGGTAACTTTGCGGCCAAGAACAATATTATTACAACAGCCGCAGGATTTAGTACTGCAACCATTGCCAGCAATGCAATGCAGGTCAGCGGCGGCGGTTGGTTTGGCAACTTATACGTAACCGGTGCGGCATGGGTAGGCAACAGTAAAGTTGTTACAGCGGCCACCATTGGTTCATACTCATTCAATGGTGGTACGATTACTACTGCATTGTATGTAAACACAACTACGCAGGCAATAAGCAACTCAAGTGGCGCTATCCGAACAGCTGGTGGTATATCAGCAGTTGGTAACATCTACGCTGGCGCAAACTTCTATGGTAATTTAATCGCTACTAACGTAACAGCAACTACAATCAACTCAGCAGGAAGCCCATTATCAATTGGCGGAGCCTTAACTCTAAGTACAGCAACTGATCAAACAGGTGCGGGCACAGGTGCTCTAGCAGTAACTGGTGGTGCAAGTATTACCAAGAGCCTGTATGTTGGAAGCAATTTAAGCAGTACATCAACTGTTGGCGGAAATGCGCTACAGGTTGTAGGCGGTATTGGTGCAAGTACACTATATCTAAGTACAGATGGTTGGATAGGTACAGCACAGATCGTAACAAGTGCCAACATCAACAGCTTCTCCGGTGGTACAATTAACAATGCATTAACACTTGCCAACACGACAGATTCAATTAGTACACAAACTGGTGCTCTAGTTGTTACTGGTGGTGTTGGCATTGGCAAGAATTTATGGGTTGGCGGAAATGCAAACGTGTTGGGTAACATGTACCTAACAGGTGATTTGTATGTAGACGGCATACAGACTATTATTGACAGCACACGTATCCAGACTGGCGACAAGGCGATATATCTAAGCACAGCATCAGGCAATGCAGGTCTTGCAATCAACTCTGGTTTATATATCGGTAACACTACAGCACCTTATGCTTCCATGTTGTTTGATGGAATCAATGCTTGGGTAAGTCAAGGAAATATTATTCCTTCTACATCAGGTGGTTGGAATCTTGGAAACAACACTACACCATGGAATACATTATATTCCTTGACTGCTCGTTTCTCGGGTGCGGTTGATTCGACTACCACACAGACAGGTAGCCTACAGGTTGTTGGTGGAGCAGGTGTTGGTAAGAGCTTGACTGTTGGAAATACAGCAACAGTTCAAAGCACTCTATACAACTTGACCAGTGCCAGCGGTAATGCAATCTACACACCGGGAGGTATTGGCGCCAAGTACCTAAGTATTGATACCAACGGTTACATCAACGGTAGTCCAATTGTAACAGTTGCCAACATTGGTGCCTACGCATACAATGGCGGTTACGTAGCAAATGCTATTATCGTTAACTCGACTACAAATGCAACGTCTGCATTGAATACAGGATCATTGGTAACCTATGGTGGCATGGCAGTCACTAAAGATTCATACCACGGCGGCCTAGTAGCGATTGCAAGTGCATTGTCAAGCACAAGTACCATTGCCGGTAATGCACTACAGGTTACTGGTGGTATTGGTGCTAACACATTATACATTGCCACAGCAGGTTACATTGGTACAAGCCCAATTATTACAGCGGCTAATATTAACAGCTTCTCAGGCGGTACAATTAATGCGGCATTGACAATCAATAATGCTACACAGTCAATCAGCACAACAACTGGTGCATTGATTATACAGAATGGCGGTGTGGGTATTGGTGGCAACATCTACACAGGCGGCTATGCGGCCATTGGTGTAAACTACGGTAACGCAGGTACATTGGGCAACACAGCTACAGGTAGCCTACAGGTATTTGGTGGTGCTGGTATCAACGGCAACTTGACAGTTGCAAGCCAAGGGTACTTTGGTGGCAACGTAGGTATTAATACTGCTCTTCCAGGTCAAGCACTTGAAGTTAACGGTAACATTGTTGCTGGTTCATATAACAGTTCACGTGTACAGATTACAAACGCAGGCGGCTCACAGGCAATTTACGAAATTAAATTGACTGAAGCAAGCCCACGTTGGCAGATCGGACGTGATTTATTCAGTACAGATATTTCTGGTATTGCGTTTATGAACGCAAATCAAACATTTGCCGCAGGCGGTGCAGGGGTTGGATCAATATCTGGTAGCAACGGCTACTTGGGATTCTATACAACCAACGGTACTAACCAAACACTACGCGGAGTTATTGATGGTGGATCACAGGGTGGTAACTTAGGACTTGGAGTTTCAAGCAACTTACAGGGCAAGATACACATCAATGGTGCAAGTGCAAGTGGTTACGGTATCTATGCAACAGGCAACAATGATCACATCTTAAGATCAGGTGCATCGGGATCATATGTTGATCTAATTATTACTCGAACAGGCGTTGGTGGAAATTCAGACTTCCGTATTGGCGTAGCTGGTGCCGCAAGTAACTTTATTGCTACTGCGGCCGCTGGTGATGCTGTTGTAACCTACGGTAGCAACTTGATATTTGCCAATGCTGCCAACTATGAAATGGCTCGCTTTGGCAATGGTGCATTTACTATTGCAACTGCTACACAGGCGATTAGTACACAGAGCGGAAGCATTGTAACCTACGGTGGTGCAGGTATTGGTGGCAATCTGTTTGTCGGTGGTACAGCAAACATAACAGGTACAACATTTATTAGTTCTGCTATTGCAAGTACAAGTACTATTGCTGGTAATGCACTACAAGTCACTGGTGGTATTGGTGCGCAGAGCATCTTCTTAACTAACAACAGCTGGATCAACGGTTATCAAATTGTTACAACACAGAACGTTGGATCATTTACTGGTGCGTTTAACGGCGGTACAATTACCAATCCGTTGTTTATACAGAACGCAACCAATTCCGCAGGTACTGGTTCGGGTGCGTTGTATACAACCGGTGGTATTGGTATAACACAAGACTTGTATGTTGGTGGTCAAACAACTCACATAGGTATTACTAACCTAAGCGGCCTAGTAACAGTTATCAACGCTACACAGGCAACAAGCACAACAACAGCCGCAGTAAAAATTACCAACGGTGGACTAGGTGTTGGTGGTAATATTTGGACTGGTGGTAACATCAACTTCAATACCGCAGTTAACAAAATTCGTTGGCAGACTACACAAATTGCAGTGGGCGACGACGGCGGCGCTGGTCAAGGTTCAATATTCTTTAACAGTAACAATGCCGGTTATCCATCTTCAACAAGTTCAGTACAAAGCGTTGTAATTGGTGCCTATGCTGGCCCGGCATTGAGTGGTGCCCAGACTACCCTAGTTGGTAACAATGCAGGTTACACATTGACCAGCGGTGTGGGAAATACTCTAATTGGTTATAATGCAGGTAACTTAATTGCCGCTGGCACATATAATACCTATGTAGGTAATAGTGCAGGTGCAGGTAATAACTCAACATTGAGTGCAGGCGTTGGTGTTGGCTATCAAGCTCTACAAGTTGCATCAGGAAATCAAAACGTTGCACTAGGTTATCAAGCAGGTAAGTCAATTACCAGCGGTGCCTACAACGTGGTAATTGGTGGTATTGATGGCTCAACTATTGCCGCTTTAAGCAACAATATTTTACTTGCAGACGGTCAAGGCAACCTACGTGCTTCATGGGACAGTGCTGGTATACAGACACATCCTGGACAACTTAAAGTTACCAACATCACCAGTGCCACAAGCACTATAACGGGTGCTGTAATTATATCAGGTGGCCTAGGTGTTGCAGGCGACATCTATGCACGTAACATCTACGCTAACGGTGCCTTAGTTGGTACAGGTAGCGGTGGTGGCAGCGGAGGCTCTTCAACAAGTACACCATACATTGCTGTAACAAGTGCAACAGTATCTATCTCAACATTAACAGGTGCAGAGATTGTAACTGGTGGTGTTGGTATTGGTAAAGACTTGTTTGTAGGGGGTCCAGTATCAATTGGATTGAACACATTCCTAAACAGCGGTGCTAACTTACAATTATCTGGCAACCAAATATCTAGTGGTGCGAATATTGCACAAGGCCTGTATGCACAAGGCGGCAACTTATTAGTTTACAGCAACGATTGGTCAGTGGGTAACTGGACAAAATTAAACACTACCTATCAAGCAGGTAGTACATACAGCCCAGACGGCACACTGAATGCTACTAAACTTGTTGAAACAAGTGCCAACGGTAATCACTACTTCCAGCAGACAATTAGTCAAGTTGGTCCGATTACAGTCAGCGTGTTTATGCAGTCCGCTGATCGTACCTACGGTGCAGTTAACATTACCATTGCAGGTCAAGCACACTCAGCATGGTTCAACTTGTCAACAGGAGCTGTGGCAAATACAAACGGTGCTCTATACCCTGTTCAAGCTCGTTGCGAATTTGTTCCATACGTTGGCACAGGTAACTGGTATCGTTGCTCACTAACAGTTTGGGCACCAACCAGCGCAACAGCAACAGCGTTTGGTATCTACACAGCGATTGGTGCCGGTACAGTTATTAACGACAGCCTAACATCCTACACTGGTACAGCAGGATTTGGTATCTACATATTTGGTGCGCAGGCAGAAGCAGGTTACATTGCAGGTTACTATACACCGTCAACAAGCGCGGCAGTTGCTTCCACTACAAACAACTTGTATTCGGGTGGTAGCCTATATGTAGCAAGCACAGCAACCGTGGCTGGAAGTGCAGTAACAACACAAGCCACATTGATGACACAGTTGGGAGGTACAACACTCAACCAAATCATCATCAACAACGCTACGCAGGCAACCAGTACTATAACTGGTGCGTTACAGGTAATCAATGGTGGTGTTGGTATTGGCGGCAACTTGTATGTCGGCGGCACATTATTTGCAACTGCCAAGAGCTTCTTGATCGATCATCCAACTAAACCAGGACAGAAATTACAATACGGTAGTTTAGAAGGACCAGAAAACGGAGTCTATGTACGCGGTCGCTCTACAAATGGTATTATTGAACTACCTGATTATTGGACTGCATTGGTAGATGAAAATTCTATCACGGTTGATATGACACCAATAGGTGCGCATCAGAAACTGTATGTAGATCGTATCGAAAACAACAAAGTTTATATTGGTAATGAAAACATTATGAGTAAGAAAATCAACTGTTTCTATACAGTATGGGCCGAACGCAAAGACATCGGCAAGCTAGACGTAGAAGGAGGAAAATAATATGTCAATCTCAATAGGACCTTTTATTCCTCTTTCCGGATTAGTGTTTATAGCTGATCCACGTAACACAAAATGCTATCCGGGAACAGGCACAACCGCTTACAATCAAATTGATAATCAGGCACTGACACTGAGCTCTGCCAGTGCATGGTCGGGCAACTATTTTACTCCGGGTGCGGCATATACCATTGCCAGTAACAACTCTTATTCATTGAGTGTTACTTCGGGGTATACTGTGATTCAGTTCATAAACTTGACGACTCGTGCAGGCGGAACGTTTGGCTACACATCTGGTTCAAATACTGCCAACTTGTACATGGGTAATGCGACAAACATGCGCTGGCAAACTTACCTAACAGGCGGCGACTTGACTTCAAATTCTACAGTACCATTGAGTACATGGCATTGCTGGGCAGGAAGTTTTAGTGGAACAGGCTCAGCAGGCGGAACAGCAACAAGCAAACTTTACTATAACGGAGTACTAGATGCTCAAAACAACGTGGCAGGATCTGCAAGTATAGCTGGTAATTTTCAGTTATTCTACAGTGGACCACCTAACGGTAGCATTGGACCCACATTATTTTACAGCAGAGTCCTAAGTGACCTTGAAGTAAAAACATGCTTCCAAGCATATCGAGCAAGTTTTGGAATTTAATAGACCAATAAATATAGGAACAATGGAATAAGAGATGGCATATACTGATCGTAATATTTTAATAACGCCAAACATTGGTTCAAGTACA
>Ga0136641_1000015_pt1 | contig 72284 bp, 58 predicted proteins | sample EliLak1302023Y_FD_115312 | JGI IMG/M metagenome (GOLD analysis project Ga0136641, IMG submission 115312) | Freshwater microbial communities from Elizabeth Lake, Yosemite National Park, California, USA - 13020-23Y | ecosystem: Environmental > Aquatic > Freshwater > Lake ...
CATGCTGATGACGTGCTGCTCGTGAATTGCACAAGGCGCGCGGCTTGGCTCATGTGAGACTTCGCAGGCCCACACCCTTCGCTTACAAGCATGCCCAATCTGCCCGGTCAACTCGCGCCCGCCACCGCCCCGCATGCACCACCGCCCTTGGTGGTGGACTTGGACGGCACACTCACACCGACTGACACGCTGCACGAGTCGGTCCTGCGCCTGCTCAAGCAAAACGTGCTGCAGTTCTTCCTGTTGCTGTGGTGGCTGTTCAGTGGCCGCAGCGGTTTCAAGGCCCGCGTGGCCAGCCGCGTGCAACTCGATGTGGCTACGCTGCCCTGGTGCGAGCCCTTGCTGGACTGGGTGCGCGCTCAGCGGGCGGCTGGGCGGCGCGTGGTGCTGGCCACGGCCGCCGACCGCAGCATCGCGCAAGCCGTAGCCGATCACCTGGGCTTGTTCGACGAGGTGCTGGCCAGCGATGCCAGCCGCAACCTGAAAGGCGCGCGCAAGCTGGATGCCATCCGCCTGGCCGTGGGTCCGGACTTCGCCTATGCCGGCGACCACGCCGTTGACCTGCCCATCTGGTTGGCCAGTCGGGGCGCGGTCCTGGTGGGCGTGCCCGCCGGGCTGGCGCGGTTGGTCGAAGCCCGGGTGCCCGTCGAGGCCCGTTTCGAGCATCCAGGTGCCAGCCCCCCGGTCTGGATCAAGGCCCTGCGCGTCCACCAGTGGGTGAAGAACCTGCTGATCTTCGTGCCCCTGTTCACGGCCTTCGCCTACGCCCAGCCGGGCAAGCTGGGCAGCGCCGCAGCCCTGTACCTGTCGTTTTCGCTGGTGGCATCGGCCACCTACCTGATGAACGACCTGTGGGACCTGGACAGCGACCGTCGCCACCCGCGCAAGCGCGAGCGCCCGATGGCCTGCGGCCGCATCAGCGTGGTGCGGGCCCTGGCGGCGGCCGGCCTGCTGGCGGCTGTCGGCCTGGGTCTGGCTTGGGCCATCGCGCCGGCCGTGCTGCTGGTGGTGCTGGGGTACATGGTGCTGACCACGGCCTACAGCTGGACGCTCAAGAGCTATGTGCTGATCGACGTGCTGGCCCTGTCGGCGCTGTACACCTACCGCGTGCTGGCCGGGGGTGTGGCCACCGACATCACCGTTTCGCCCTGGTTGCTGGCCTTCAGCGTCTTCACTTTTTTCAGCCTGGCGCTGGTCAAGCGCTGCAGCGAACTGGTGTCCATGCGCGACGCAGGCCAGCTGCACACGCGCGGCCGCGACTACCGCGTGAGCGATCTGGTGGTGCTGTGGCCGTTGGGCGTGGCGTCCAGCATGTGCGCGCTGGTGGTCTTTGGCTTGTACGTCTCCACGCCTGAAACCATGGGTCGTTTCGCCCACCCGCAGGGGCTGTGGCTGGTGGCCATGGGCCTGCTGTACTGGTTCGGCCGCGTGTGGATCAAGACGTCACGCGGCGAGATGCACGACGACCCCATCGTCTTCGCGCTGCGCGACCGCGGCAGTCTGGTCGTCGTGGTGACGATGATCGTTCTGGTGCTGGTGGCCTATTCACCCTTGTGACCCACCGCCTCAGTGCACGGCGGTCTGGTTCACCAGAAAGACGATGAGTTCGCGGTAGCGCTCGCCGTTGTTGATCAGCAGCAGCAGCGCCAGGACCAGCCATGCGGTTCGTGCTGACCAGGCCCATGCCTGGCTGCGCGCGACGGCTTGGCTGTGGCCCAGCGCCGCGATGACCACCAGGGCTGGGAAGCTGTGCGCACCGTAGATGAAGACGCTGGCGCGGTACTGCCAGAAGGTGTGCAGCAGGATATTGAAGACCAGCCACAGCACCGCCACCGCCAGGGGCCGGCGCAGGTGGGCTTCCTGCCATGCCAAGGTGACCGAGGATGCCAGCAAACCCAGCCACAGCGCGACAGCGCACCAGCCCGCCGGCGCGAAGTCGAAGGCACGGAAGTCCAGCATCGGGTGGTCTTCTCCGGCGGGCAGCTGGTAGAAGCTGCTGACCGGCGCGACCACGTCATAGACGACAAAAGTGGCCGCCACTTTCCACAGCGGCGCTGTCTCGGTGCGCACCATGTTCGCCGCCCACCACAGCGACTTGGCCGCATGGCCGGCGATGGCGACGTGTTCGGGCGTGTAGATCCAGGCCAGCAGCAGGGCGCTGAGCACGAGGCAGGCGATGACGACCAGCCACAGCCCGGCCTCGCGCCGCAGCCAGACCTTCAGGCCCATCTGGCCCCAGGCCGCCACCGCGGACGCCAGCAGACTGAGCCCGGCGTTGGTCACCGTCATACCCAGGTTGAGCACGCCGGCGACCACCCACCGCACCGGACCGGGCCGACCGCTGCCGGGCAGCCCCGATAACCACAGCAGACTCAAACCGATGCCCAGCATGGCTGGGCCGTACATCTCCGGGATGATGCCCAGCATCAGTGGCTGGGCGCTCAGGCTGGCCAGGGCCGTGACCAGCAGCCTGTCGACCAGGCCGCGGCAGCAGCGCGCGGCCAGGGCAAAGCTCAAGGCCGCCATCAAGCCGGCCATCCCGGCCGTCAATGCCATCAGGGCCAGTTTCGGGCTGCCGAAAGCCGGTTCGATGGCCAGGCAGGCCGGCCGCATGACGACCGTCAGCGGGTGCCGTGCGACATGGTTGAAGTACAGGTGCTCGCTGACGTTCACCCCGGGCAGGCACCAGCCGCCCAGGTAGCGCGAGGCGTCGAAGTCGAACAGCCAGTTGTAGCTCTGCAGCAGCACCGTGGCGGCCACCTGACGCCCGCCCAGCCATTGCAGCCAGGTGACCAGCGCAAAGACGAGCAAGCCGATCAGCCAGTCCTGACGACCTGTTGGACCGAAGGCTGCTGCGCGAGTTCTGGGTGTGGGTGTCATGGCGGGTGGCCGACGGGTGTGGGGCGTTTGGACGCAGGCCAGCAGCGCTCGAAGAGTCGGCGCCAGGCCTGTTTTCGGCGCTCGGTGACCGAGGCCAGCAGGAAGACGGCCACCAGCGTGCCGACCCCCACCAGCGCGTGGCTGAGCGGGTTGGTATTCGGCCAGGGCGAGAAGGCCACGATGAACTGCGCGACCGGGAAGTGGCACAGGTAGAGCGTGAAGGTCGCGCCGGCCAGCCAGCGGATCCGGGCGGCCTGACGCAGCAGGGGTGCACCCAGCCGCTCGGCGGCGGCCTGGAAGCCGATCAGATTCACGGCGAAGAAGCTGCCCACCAGATAGTCCTGCATCCATTCGCGGCGCTTGAACCAGACGTTGCCCGCCATCGTCAGGCGCCCCCAGCGCTGGGCAGCCAGTTCGTAGGCCAGCCACATCAGCAGCGACCCGCCGAACAGCCACAGGCCGGTGCCTGCGCTGGGGGTGCGGTCGCGGGTGTAGCGGTACACGCCGACGCCGATCAGCCAGAGCGGGAATGAGGCGGCGATGGACGGCCCGGCCAGCACGAGGGCTCCGGCGACCAGCGGCCAGCGCCAGCGGCCCTGGGTGAAGTGCGCCAGGCCGAACAGGACGTAGTAGGGCACCTCGTAGCCCATGGACCAATAGGCGGCGTTGGAGCCCAGACGCAGGGACTGGGTCCAGATCTCGTTGGTGAAGGTCAGCGCGGACACGATGACCCGGCCGCTGGGCTCGGGATCGATACCCCATGCGCTGAGGTAGCCCTGCGGTCGCCAATGGCTGCCCACCCGGTCCAGCAGCACGGTCAGCAGCACCGCAGGCAGCGCCACGGAGTACAGCCGGGCCAGGCGGCTGATGGCGTACTCGCGCACCGTGGTCTCGCGCGTGTCGCTGGCATAGGCAATGACGTAGCCGGACAGCACGAAGAACACGGTCACGGCCTCATGCCCGTAGTCGTTGAGCTGCCAGAGAAAGCCACCGCCCAGCCTTTGCAGCGCAAAGTGGGCTCCGAACACCACCAATGCGGCAGTGAAGCGCACGAGGTCCAGGTAGAGCGAGACTTCAGGCCGCATGAACTCAGACCCTCGCTGCCAGCGCGCCGCCACGCCAGCCGGCCAGCGTGGCCGCGAGATAGACCGGGTACTTCCAGCCCGTGGGATGCAGCCCCCAGGCGTGGGCGTAGATGCGCAGGGCAGTCGCTGGTCGGCCCGCCTCGAGTTCGCCCCGCGCAAAGTCGGCGTGGTAGCGCGCCATCTGGCGCTTGAACTGCCGCCGCGTGATGGCCCGGCCATCCCGGCTGGCCAGGCCGTATTCAGCCGCTGTGCGTTCCAGCAGCCGCGTGCGGTAGTCGATCGGCCGGTGGTAGCCGCTGCCCTGGCCGGCGTGCATGCGGTACAGCGTGGTCGGCCGGCGCAGTTGCACGAAGGGGAATACGCGCGCGGCGCGCAGCCACAGGTCCCAGTCTTCGCTGAAGGGCAGGCTTTCGTCGAAAACGCCACAACGGTCGAAGACCTCGCGGCGGAACATCGACGTGCTGGTCAGCATCCAGCAGTCGAGCAGGAACTGGTGGTGGACCCAGCCCGAGAAGTCGGGGTCGATGCCGTCGGCCACGGCGCTGAAATCGAAGCTCTCGGGTGGCGGAAAACGGCCCGTGGCCGGGTCGGCGTGCCAGCGTTCGAAGGTGCTGTAGGCCACGCCGGCAGCGGGGTGCTCGGTCAGCACCTGCAACTGGCGTTGCAGCTTGTCGGGCAGCCACCAGTCGTCATGGTCGAGCAGGCAGATCAAAGGCGACTGCGCCTCGGCGATGCCGCGGTTGCGGGCCCTGCACACGCCGCCGTTGGCCAGCCGGATGACGCGCAGCCGCGGGTCGCCCAGCGCCTGCACGAGGGCCACGGTGTCGTCGGTGGAACCATCGTCGACCAGCAGCAGTTCCAGCTCGGGCATCGTCTGGGCCAGCACGCTGGTCACGGTCTGCACGATGTAGGCCGCCGCGTTGTGGCTGGGGATGACGACGCTGACGGCGCTCATCGCGCAGCCCCCGGCCGCCGCGCGGCGCGCAGCCAGCGACCGGCTTGTTCGCGGGCCGCGCCGAGCAGCCCGCGCGGCCGGCCCAGCCGGTAGGCGACCAGCCCCGTGCGCTCGTGCACCTCGCTCATCCACAGCCGCTTGTAGCCGTCGTCGCCGCTGAGGTAGTCGACCAGCTTCACACGGTCTTGCTCGAAGGCATGCTGCATCAGCATGGCCGTCAACAGGCTGCCCGGCGAGCTGTCCTTGTGGCGTTCGTCATGGGCCAGCTTGTAGATGTCGGCGCGCCCGCCGGCCACCATCCACACCTGGGCGGCGACGGGCTGTTCGCCCAGCCAGGCGATGCCCAGGCGCAGCACGCCGCTGTGCGCCGCGGTGCGGATCAGCCCGGGCATGAAGCGCAGATGCGGCTCGGGGTCCTTCCAACTGGCGGCATAGACGGCCGCGTAGGCCTGGATGCCCGCTTCGAGCCGCTCGCCTTCGCCCTGCACCAGTTCCAGCCGACCACCGCGCGCCGTGAAACGCTTGGCCCTGCGCGCCAGGGTCGTGCGCAACTGGCCGTCGCGCGCGGCCAGATAGGCCGGCCAGTCGCTGTCGACCGGCAGGCGCCAGTTCCGGAAGGCGTGAAAGCCGTACACCGCGCAGCCTTGCTGCCGCAGCGCGCGGCGCAGCGCGGTCTCGGCCGGCGAGCCGGCTTCCAGCGGTTCGAAGCGCAGCGTGTGCACGCCAGGCTCGTCGCGCAGCAGCGCCGCCAGGATGCCCGACAGCGCCAGCGCCGCCACGCCGGCTTCGACCCCGGGGGCCAGCAGCGGTGCATAGCGCGTGGTGTAGTAATTGCCCAGCGCCGTGACCCGCCCCGCCGGCCGGTGCAGCAGCAGCGGCAGCAGCGCCACCACGCGCCCGCCTTCGCGCCAAACCCGCAGTTGCGGCAGTGCGCCGTCGAGGTCCACGCTGTCGACGAAGTGCGTCCACCAGGCCGTGCCGGTCTGGAAGTCGCTGTCGCCCGCGGCGTCCAGCAAGGCCCGCACGTCGGCCGGCAGGGCCGTGAAGTCGCTGTACAGCTGCGCTTCGCTCACAAACCCGCGCCGCTGTCGGCACTGCGCAGCCAGGCCAGGGTCAGCGCCAGCACCTGCGGCCCGGTCTGCGGGTTGGAGAAAGTGTGGTCGGCGCCGGCCAGGTCGACCCGCTGCACCCCGGGTCGGGCCAGCGCACCCTGCCAGTGGCTGTCGCGGCCGGCGTGGTCGGCAAATTCGTGCGCCGTGACATCGTCACCCGACAGCATCAGCAGGATCGGTCCCGGGCAGGCGCGCCAGCCTTCGGCCATGCGGGACGCGAAGTGCAGCCGGTCGCCGCCTCGGGCCTGGCGCACCCGCTGGCGCGCCGTCTGCAAGTTCTGCCACCAACCCCGCACCGCCGGTGCGCCGACGCTGCCGCCGAAGAGCTTGCGCCAGAAGCCGGCCTGCCTCAGACGCTGCAGGTAGTAGTGGCGCAGCGTGGCGCGGGCCAGCGTCTCGGGCGAGCGCACCCAGGGGTTGAGCAGCACCAGGCCGCCGATGCGGGCGTCGCGTGTCTGCTGCAGGTAGAGCAGCGCAGCCGAAGCGCCATCGCACAGGCCCCACAGCACCACACGCTGCACGTCGGGGCGTTGCCGCAGCAGTTCGGTGACGGCCGTGGCGATGTCGTCCTGCAGGTGTTCGAAACCGGCTGGGCTGCCGCTGCTGTCGCCCATGCCGCGCACGTCGAAGCGCAGCACCGCATGGCCGTGCCCGGCCAGGTGGCGGGCCAGTTGCACGAAATGGCGGTGGCTGCCTGCACGCACCTGCGGCCCGCCCACCACCACCAGCACGCCGACGCGGTGTGCGTTGCCTTGCGGCGCGTTCAGCATGCCGACCAGCTGGTCTTCGCCCAGCGCGAAGACCAAGGGCCGTTCGACGGTGTCCACCCCGGCGCTCACGCCGCTGGCCCGGCTGTGTGGCCGGGCGACTGCATCGCGGCCAAGGTGGCCTCGATGAGGGCGGGCGCGGTCTCGATCTCGGCCGTCTGCCAGAAAGGCGGGCCCTGGACCAGCTGCACGTCGGCGCGGGCAGCGGCCAGGCGCCAGGCCGCCGAGGCACTGGCGCTGGCTGGGGTCAGGGGCGGGCCTGACGGGGCGGGCCCGGCCACGGCGCTGACTTCGAGCCAGACCAGGCGGTCCACGCGTGCCGGTACCGGCAGTTGCGCCTGTTCGAGCCCGGCCGCCAGCGCCGGGTGCACGCGGTAGCCGCCGACTTCGACGGCGACACCCGCGGCCAGCTGGCTGCGCAGCGCATCGACCACGCCCTTGCCACGGCCATCCAGAAAGGCGGCCGCTGCGGCGCTGCGCAGGAACTGGCGCAGCACCGGCGCGCCCTTGGGCGTGGGCTGCCAGAACAGGAAGCTGCGTGCCTCGTCGGGCATCTGTTGGGCGGCGTCGGCCAGCACCAGGCAGCCCGCGCGCAAACCCCACAGCGTCAGCGGCGCGTCGCTGCGCGTGCGCAGCCAGCGCACGGCGGTCTGCACGTCCGACACCCAGTCCAGCCAGGTCGCGTCGCCGAATTCGCCGCTGCTGTCGCCGCAGCCTTTCAGGTCGATCTGCAGCACGCCGTAGCCGGCAGCGGCCAGCGCGCGCGCCTGCAGGGCCGCCATGCGGCGTGTCTTGTTCATCTCTTCCGCGTAAGGGTGCACGTACAGCACCACGCCCCGCAGGGCGCAAGCGGCCACCGGCGTGTGCCACAAGGCCATCAGCCGGTGGTGGCCGCCGGCCTCCGCCGGCAGCATGAACGCTTCGATCTGCCGCGCCACGGTCGCTTCAGGCGGCGCTGTGGGCGCTGACGAGGTCAGCCAGCGCACCCACGGTGGCGAAGGCCCTGGCTTCGATCTCGTCGTCAGGCAGTTCGATGCCCAGGCGTTCTTCGAGCGTGGTGATCAAGGCCACCACGGCCATGGAATCGAGTTCGGGAACGGCGCCGAGCAAGGGCGTGTCGCGCGTGAAGGCCAAACCCCGGCCGCCCAAGGCCAAGACTTCATCGAGTACCTGTATCACGTGAGGCAGAACATCCACCGCCATGCCCCTTTCAGGCTAACGGTCAGTATAGGTTGCACCCGTGGCGTCACCGGGGCGACTCAGAAGGGCAGGCCGGTGCCCGGGCCGACCCCGTGGTTTAGTTCACATCAGGCGACAGGGCCTGCGCAGCCGCGGGCCGGGGGGCTGACGCCACAATGCACCGTGTTGCAAGCTGAACCTTGACGCCGCCTATCACTACCGCTGCCCCCACACCCCTGGCCCTGGCCGACGCCCTTGCGGGCGCCCGACCGGCGCGCAGCCATGTCCCGCCGCGTGAGCCGCGCCTGCTGGCCGAGCTGATCGTTCGGGCCGCCGAATGCGCGCCGACCGCGCCTGCACTCACTTCGGGGGTGCAGACGCTGGACTACGCCACGCTGGCCAGCGCCGTGCAGGCCGCCGCGGCGGGCCTGGTGGCGCAGGGCGTGCAGCGCGGCGAACGGGTCGCCGTGTGGCTGGACAAGCGGCCCGAGACCGTGGTGCTGTGTTTCGCCGCCGCTGCCGCCGGGGCCGTGTTCGTGCCCATCAACCCCTTGTTGAAGCCGGCCCAGGTGGCGCACATCCTGCGCGACTCGGGCGCCTGCGCCTTGTTGAGCACGCCCGAACGTGCGGCCCTGCTCGAGGGTCTGTGGGCCGCGCTGCCGGCGCTGCGTCAACTGATGCTGACGGCCCCCGCCGCCAGCCTGCTGCCCTTGCCGGTGCTGGACTGGGCCGAATTGCAGTCCGGCCCGCCCGGCGCTGTCCACCGCGTCATCGACAGTGACATGGCGGCCATCCTGTACACCTCGGGCAGCACCGGGGCGCCCAAGGGCGTGGTGCTCAGCCACCGCAACCTGGTGGTGGGCGCGGCCAGCGTGGTCGACTACCTGGACAACCGCGCCGACGACACCCTGCTGGCCGTGCTGCCGCTGTCCTTCGACGCCGGCTTCAGCCAGCTCACCACGGCCTTCCATGCCGGCGCCCGGGTGGTGCTGCTCAACCACCTGGTGCCGCGCGACGTGTTGCAGGCTCTGGAACGCGAACGGGTCACCGGCTTGACGGCGGTGCCGCCGCTGTACATGCAGCTGGCGGCCCTGGATTGGCCGCCGGCCATCGCCCAACACCTGCGCTACTTTGCGACCACGGGCGGCCGCATGCCGCTGGCGACCCTGGCCGGCATCCGCAGTCGGGTGCCGGCCGCACGCCCCTTCCTGATGTACGGCCTGACCGAAGCCTTCCGCTCGACCTGCCTGCCGCCCGAAGAAGTCGACCGCCGGCCCGATTCCATCGGCCGCGCCATCCCCAACGCCGAGGTGCTGGTGCTGCGCGAAGACGGCAGCGAGTGCGCCGCCGGCGAAGCCGGTGAACTGGTCCACCGCGGGCCGCTGGTCGGCCTGGGCTACTGGCGCGACGCCGAGAAGACCGCGCAGCGCTACCGCCCCCTGCCCGCCGGGCTGCTGGGCCGCGGCGAGGGCTTGCAACTGCCCGAGGTGGTGGTGTATTCCGGCGACACCGTGCGGCGCGACGCCGAAGGTTTTCTCTACTTTGTCGGCCGCCGCGACGAGATGATCAAGACCTCCGGCTACCGCGTCAGCCCGACCGAGGTGGAGGCCGTGCTGCTGGCCAGTGGCCTGGTCGGCGAATGTGTGGCTTTCGGCGTGGACGACGCCGCGCTGGGCCAGGCCATCCAGGTGGTGGCGACGCCGGCGGACGGCGTGACGGGCCTCGACCTTGCCGAACTGCTGGCGGTGTGCCGTCTGCAGATGCCGGCCTATATGGTGCCGGCCGCTGTCCATGTCACGGCGGCGCCGCTGCCGCGCAACGCGAACGGCAAGCTCGACCGGCGGCAGATCGTGGCGGCCTGGGCCCCGGCAGCGACCCTGGCCGCCGCAGCGGTCCAGCCGGGCTGAGGCGATACAGGTCATGAGCGCGCTGTCGCCCCCCGTCCACGCCGCGATGGACCAGTTCGCGGTGCGCAACGGCGAACTGCTGGTGGGCGGCCTGACGGTCAGCGCGCTGGCCGCGCAGGTCGGCCAGACGCCGTTCTATGCCTATGACGGCGGCCTGATCCGGGCGCGCGTGGCCGCCCTGCGCAGCGCCTTGCCGCCTGGCCTGCAACTGCACTATGCGATGAAGGCCAACCCGCTGCCGGCCGTTGTCCGTTTGTTCGCCGGCCTGGTCGACGGCATCGACGTGGCCTCGGCCGGTGAACTGCAGGTCGCCTTGGCGGCCGGGGCCCGGCCGGCGGGCATCAGCTTCGCCGGGCCGGGCAAGCGCGACGCCGAACTGCAGGCGGCGGTGCGTGCCGGCGCCTTGGTCAATGTCGAATCGCCGCGCGAACTGCCGGTGCTCGCGGCGGCCTCGCAGGCGCTGGGCCGGCCAGCCCGCGTGGCCGTGCGCGTCAACCCCGACTTCGAGCTCAAGGGTTCGGGCATGAAGATGGGCGGTGGACCCAAGCCCTTCGGCGTCGATGCCGAAGCGGTGCCGGCACTGCTGGCGCGCATCGGCCAACTCGGGTTGGCGTTCGAAGGCTTCCACCTCTACGCCGGTTCGCAGAGCCTGCGCGCGGACGCCCTCGGGCAGGCGCAGACCCTGGGCTTCGAGCTCGCGCTGCGGCTGGCCGAGCACGCGCCGTCGCCGGTGCTGTCGGTGAACCTGGGTGGTGGTTTCGGTATCCCCTATTTCCCGGGCGAGCTGCGGCTGGACCTGGCGCCCGTGGCCGCGGTGCTGACTGGCCTGGTCGAGCGCGCCCGACAGCGGTTGCCGCAGGCCGCGCTGGTGCTGGAACTGGGCCGCTACCTGGTGGGCGAGGCGGGCGTCTATGTGACCCGCGTCATCGACCGCAAGGTGTCGCGCGGGCAGGTCTTCCTGGTCGTCGATGGCGGCCTGCACCACCATCTTTCGGCGTCGGGCAATTTTGGCCAGGTGCTGCGCCGCAACCACCCGGTGGCCATTGCCAACCGCATGGACGCAGTGCTGTGCGAAGTGGCCAGCGTGGTCGGCCCGCTGTGCACACCGCTGGACCTGCTGGCCGACCGCATGCCCCTGGCCGTGGCCCAGGAGGGCGATCTGGTGGTGGTCTTCCAGTCCGGCGCCTACGGCGCCAGCGCCAGTCCGCAGGCTTTCCTGGGCCACCCGGTCTGCGTTGAAGTGCTGGTCTGAGCGCGCCCAGCCCTGATTTCAGGCGCCGGGCTGGCCCTCACCCCGTGATTGGGGGAGCGCCGCGACTTGTTGACCCCGCGGCGCTCACTTAGCATCACGTGCACCGCCGTCTTCATCCCTGCTGCCCACCACCGAAAGCCACCATGTCCAAGTCGACCCTCATCACCGCGGCCGTCCTCCTGGCATGTGCCGGCGTCGCCCAGGCCCAAGACTGCAGCTGTGCGCCGGGCAGCAAGCGCACCACCGCCAACACCCAACTGGTCAACCTGCTGACCAACCGGATGGTGTGTGCCAACGTGGGCGATGAAAAGTGGCAGGAGCATCACAACCCCAACGGTCAGCTCTGGGACTACAAGCTGGGCCCCTCCGATCCGCGTGACCCGTCGTCCGTGGTGGGCAGCTACAGCATCGCCAACAACCTCGTGACCTACACCTACGGTGGCCAGCCCTACACCTATGCCGTTTGTGCGGTGGGCACCAGCAGCTACACCTTTTGCGGCCAGCGCGCCGTCCCGGGCGCCAAGGTCGGTGGTTCGGGCCTGACGTCCTGCGCCGGGGTTTCGAACATCGTCCAGTTGCGCTAGCTGTCTCGCGCAGGGCACCGGCTGCGCGCCGTCATCCACGCCTTGCGCGCGCCGCATGAGGGCCGTGTGAGCGCTCGCCCGGCGTGGCCTGTATGAACCGGCCCGCCATCGCGCGCTGGCTGGTTGTGGCCTACGCCCTGTTCGTGGTCTACGGCAGCCTGGTGCCGCTGGAATACCGACCGCTGCCGCTGGACGAAGCCTGGGCGCGTTTCCAGCGCATCCCCTTCCTGAACCTCGGGCTGGGGTCGCGCGCCGACTGGGTGGCCAACGGCGTGCTCTACGCACCCCTGGCTTTGCTGGGCACCCGCGCGGCTTTCGAGGGCGGCCTGTCGCACCGGCTGGCTGCCGGCCTGACGGTGCTGTGGTGCTGCGCGCTGGCCGTGGCCGTGGAATTCACGCAGCTGTATTTCCCGGCGCGCACGGTGTCGCAGAACGACATCCTGGCCGAATGCCTGGGCAGCGTGCTTGGGGCCTGCACGGCGCCGCTGCTATCGGCCTGGCTCGATCGCCTGGCCCAGGGCTGGCGCAGCGGCGGCGCCCGTCTGTTGCCGCGTCTGCTGGAACTCTATGCGGTGACCTACCTGCTGCTGTGCTTCTTTCCCTACGACTTGCTGCTGTCGCGGGGCGAACTGGCGGGCAAATGGCAATCCGACCACTGGGGGCTGTGGCTGGCGCCCCACGAGCGCGGCCTGTTCCTGGTCTTGCTGCAGTGGGCGGTGGAAGTGGCGCTGGCCTCGCCCATCGGCGTCCTGCTCGCGCTGCGCCGGCCTGCGGGTGGCCGGCCTTGGCACGGCCTGGCCTGCGGTCTGCTGCTGGGTGCGCTCATCGAACTGGGCCAGTTCTTCGTGTACTCGGGTATCAGCCAGGGCGCTTCGGTGCTCAGTCGGGGCCTGGGCGTCGCGGCGGGCGTGGCCCTGCTGCCGTGGCTGCGCACGCGGGGCTGGTCCGGGCTGCGCGCCACCGTGCGGCCGTGGACGCCGGTCCTGTGGGCCGGCTACCTGCCCCTGCTGGCGGCTGTGAACGGTGCCTTCAAGCACCCCTGGCACGGCGCGGCGGGCGCGCGGGATGCCTGGCAGTCGACCCACCTGCTGCCCTTCTACTACCACTACTACACGACGGAAGCGCTGGCCCTGTTCAGTCTGGGCAGCGTGGCGCTGATGTACCTGCCGGTGGCGGCGCTGGGCTGGGCGCGCGGGCGCAGCATCGCCTTCACGGCCGCGCTGACCACCGGCCTGGTGCTGGCCATCGAGTCCGGCAAGCTCTTCCTCGACGATTCGCACCCCGACCCCACCAACGTGCTGGTCGCGGTGACGGCAAACGCGCTGGCGCTGGCCGCGCTGGCGCTGGCCCAGCGGCAGTCTGCGGGGTCGGCGGCGGCCCCGGACCCTGTCGTTGGACAACTGCGGCCCGTCGCCCGCTGGCCCTGGTTGCTGGTGCTGCCCGTCGTCGCACTCTGGACGCTGGCCTTTCCGGTGTTTCAGGTGCCGCTGCTGATCGGTCTGGGCGCCGCGGCGCTGGTCGTCAGCCGCTGGCCGGTGCTGGCGCTGGCGCTGGTGCCGGCCGCCTTGCCGGTGCTGGACCTCGCGCCCTGGACGGGCCGCTTCTACGTCGACGAATTCGACCTCCTGCAAGCCGTTTGCATCGCCGTCGCCTGGTCGCGGCTGCCCGCGTCGGCGGCCCGGCCCGGCTGGACGGCGTCGTGGCCACTGCGCGGGGCCTACGCTGTGCTGGGCCTGAGCCTGACCCTGAGCATGTTGCGCGCCCTGTGGCCACCGGACTGGCCCGACAGCAACAGCTTCGTGGTCTACACCAGCGCCTGGAATGGGCTGCGCATCGTCAAGGGCGCGCTCTGGGCCTGGTGCTTCGCGGCGCTGTGGCAGCGCCTGCCCGATCCGCCGTCCCGGCGCGCCGCCCTGTTCAGCGCCGGCGTGCTGACCGGCCTGGCCCTGACCGTGCTGATCGTCGGCTTCGAGCGTGCGGTGTTCGCCAGCCTCTGGGATTTCAAGGCCGACTTTCGCGTCACCGGCCCTTTTTCGGCCATGCACAAGGGCGGCGCCTACATCGAGTGCTTTCTGGCCGTGGCCTCGGCCTTCGCCTTGGCCCGCGTTCTGCAACCGGGGCCGCCGGCGCTGCGGCTGGCCACGCTGGCGGTGCTGCTGGGCGCGGGCTACGCGACGATGGTCACCTACTCGCGCAACGGTTACGCGGCACTGGCGGTGGTGCTACTGGCGACCTTGCTGGTGCAGGCCGTGGCGGGGGTTCGTCAGGCCCTGGGCTGGCACAGCGCGGCCGCTGGCGCGGCGGTGGCGGCCTTGCTGTTGGCCATCGCGCTGCCCATCGGCGGCGGCGACTACGCCTTGCAGCGATGGGCGCAAACCACATCCGACCTGGCCGTGCGCCAGGCGCACTGGGCCGATGGCCTGGCCCTGCGCGATGGCAGCCTGGCGACGGCCAGTCTCGGCATGGGCGTCGGGCGCTACCCCCAGGCCCATTACTGGCACAGCGGCGAGGCGGTGCACGCGGCCAGCTACGGCCTGGCGCGCGAGGGCGAGACGCATGTCCTGCGGCTGGGGCAGGGCGCCACGCTCTACATCGAGCAGATCGTGCCCCGTCCCGACATCGGCGCGCTGCGCCTGTCTCTCGACTGGCGCGCCAGCGCCAGCCCGGCGGCGCCGGTGGTGTCCCTGTGCGAAAAATGGACCCTGACCTCATTGGCTTGTGCGGCGGTCGTGGCGGCGCCGCAGCCGGCGGGGGCGGCCGGCAGCACGACGGGAGCAGGTCGGTCGGCGTCGGCCGGCTCAGGCGGCCCGTGGCAGCACGCCGAGATGGTGCTGGATGCTTCGAGCCTGCTGGCCCGTCCGGCCCCCTGGCGCGCACCGCTGAAGCTGTCGTTTTCGACGCCGAACCAGGGCACGCTGGAGTTGACCCGGGTCAGCCTGCGCACGGCGCTGGGCGACGAGTTGCTGGTCAACGGCGATTTTGCGCAAGGCCTGGACCGCTGGTTCTTCGCGACGGATGTCGACCCACCCTGGCATCTGCACAGCCTGCCCGTGGCGGTCCTCTTCGACCAGGGCTGGTTGGGCGTGCTGGCCTGGGCCGCTCTGGCCGGCGTGGCCTTGGGCGGCGCTGCGCTGGCGGTGTGGCGGGGCCAGGCGCTGGTGCCTGCGGCCTTGCCGGCCTTGCTGGGCTTTGCGGTGTCGGGCGCGCTGAACACGCTGATCGACGCGCCGCGCTTCCTCTGGCTGCTGCTGGTGCTGCTGTGGCTGGCCGGCGCCAGGCGAGCCGCAGACCCGGTGGGGCTGCTTGAACGCACGGCGGGCCGCGCACCTTAGAATTCGCGGTTCGCCCGGACTTGCCGGGCCCCCATCAGGATAGACCGCCGTGTTCATTTCCGAAGCCTTTGCCCAGACCGCCCCCGCCGCCGCCGCTGGGGGCGCCGAATCGTCGCTGCTGAGCCTGGCGCCCCTGGCGCTGATGTTCGTGGTGCTGTACTTCATCATGATCCGGCCGCAGATGAAGAAGCAGAAGGAGCACAAGGCCATGATCGAAGCGCTGGCCAAAGGCGACGAGGTCGTCATCGGTGGCGGCGTCATCGGCCGGGTGGCCAAGCTGGGCGAGACCTTCGTCCACGTCGAGGTCGCCAACAACGTCGAACTGCAGGTGCAGCGCGGCGCCGTGATCCAGGTGCTGCCCAAAGGCACCTACAAGTAAGACCCCGGCACAGGCCCCTGTGCGCCTGGCGCTGGGGGCCGACACCCTCTTGCAAAGGCGGGGCTAGGCACCGCAAGTCGCCGCACCGCCCGCCACCCGCGCGAGCCCCTAGGAAACCCGCATGAACCGCTATCCCCTGTGGAAGTACGCGATGCTCGGCATCGCGCTGCTGATCGGCCTGCTCTACACCGTGCCCAACTTCTATGGCGAGGCACCGGCCGTGCAGCTGTCGGGCGCCAAGTCCACGGTCAAGGTCGAAGCGGCGATGGTCGAGCGCGTGCAGCAGGTGCTGCAGGCCGCCAGCATCAAGCCCGACTTCGTGCAGTTCGACGGCGGCTCGGTGCGGGCCCGTTTCGCCGACACCGACACCCAGCTCAAGGCCAAGGACGCGCTGAGCAAGGCGCTGAACCCCGACGCCGCCGACCCGCGCTATGTGGTGGCGCTGAACCTGGTTTCGAACACGCCGCGCTGGATGGTCAGCCTGCACGCGCTGCCGATGTACCTGGGCCTGGACCTGCGAGGCGGCGTGCACTTCCTGATGCAGGTGGACATGCGCGGCGCACTCAAGCAGGCCGTGGACACTTACGCCAGCGACGCCCGCGCCGCGCTGCGCGAGAAGCGGCTGCGCTTTGCCGGCATCACGCGCGAACCGAACGGCATCACCATCGGCCTGCCCGACGCGGCCGAGGCCAAGAAGGCGCGTGACATCCTGGCCGACCGCCTGCCGTCGCTGACCTGGTCCGACGAGCCCGCCGACAGCGGCGTGCGCCTGGTCGGCCGCCTGGCGCCCAAGGCCATCAACGACATCCAGACCCAGGCCATCACGCAGAACATCGAGACGCTGCACAAGCGCGTCAATGAACTGGGCGTGGCCGAACCGGTGATCCAGCAGCAGGGCGCCGACCGCGTCGTGGTGCAGTTGCCGGGCGTGCAGGACACGGCGCGCGCCAAATCCATCATCGGCCGCACGGCCACGCTGCAGTTCCGCCTGGTCGACCCCGACACGGCCACGGCCGCTGAAGTGGTGCCCACGCGCGGCGGCGGTACGGTGGGCCTGAAGCGCGACAGCATCGCCACCGGCGAACAACTGAAGCAGGCCAGCGCCACCATCGACAAGGACCAGCGCCCGGCCGTCAGCGTGCGCCTGGACGACGTGGCCGGCCGCAACATGCGCGCCACCACCCGCGAGAACCTGGGCAAGCCCATGGCCATCGTGCTCTACGAAAAGGGCAAGGGCGAAGCGCTGTCGGTGGCCACCATCAACGGTGAATTCGGCACCGATTTCCAGATCACCGGCAACTTCACGCCGCAGGAAACCGCCGACCTGGCGCTGCTGACGCGCGCCGGTGCCCTGGCCGCGCCGATGGAGATCGTCGAGGAGCGCACCATCGGCCCCAGCCTGGGCGCCGACAACATCAGCAAGGGCCTGTACAGCGTGACCGGCGGCTTCATCGCCATCGCCATCTTCATGTGCCTGTACTACATGCTGTTCGGCGTGTTCTCGTCCGTGGCGCTGGCTTTCAACCTGTTGTGCCTGGTGGCCGTGCTGTCGATGCTGCAGGCCACGCTGACGCTGCCCGGCATCGCGGCCATCGCGCTGGCCCTGGGCATGGCCATCGACGCCAACGTGCTGATCAACGAACGCGTGCGCGAGGAACTGCGCGGCGGCGCCGGACCGCAGCAGGCCATCCAGGCCGGCTACGAAAAGGCCTTCGCCACCATCCTGGACAGCAACGTCACCACGCTGATCGCCGGCGTGGCGCTGCTGACTTTCGGTACCGGCCCGATCCGCGGCTTCGCCATCGTGCACTGTCTGGGCATCCTGACTTCGATGTTCTCGGCGGTGATGTTCTCGCGCGGCCTGGTGAACTTCTGGTACGGCCGGCAGAAGAAGCTCAAGGCCGTGTCCATCGGGCAGATCTGGCGCCCCGACGGCGCCGTTCCGGCCGCCGAGCAGCCTGACGCCTGAGCCAAGGACCGCAGTCATGGAATTCTTCCGCATCCGCAAAGACATCCCGTTCATGCGCCACGCGCTGGTGCTGAACATCGTCTCCTTCATCACCTTCGCGCTGGCCGTCTTCTTCCTGGCGACGCGCGGCCTGCACCTGTCCATCGAATTCACTGGCGGCACGCTGGTCGAGGTGGCCTATGTGCAGTCGGCCGACATCAACCGCACCCGGACGACGGTCGACAAACTGGGCTTTGGCGAGGTCCAGGTGCAGAACTTCGGCACCTCGCACGACGTGCTGATCCGCCTGCCGGTGCGGGCCGACGTGAAGCAGACCGAAGTCGCCGACCGCGTCTTCGACGCCTTGTGCGGGGCCGAGCAAGGCACGCGCGGCACCAAGCAGTACCTGACGCCGCAGGGCGAGCAGGTCAGCCGCCCGAGTTGCACCACAGCCGACGGCAAGGAGCCGCTGACGCTGACCCGCACCGAGGCGGTGGGCGCCAGCGTGGGTGCCGAGCTCTACGAGAACGGCGCCTGGGCCCTGCTGGCCACGGTGCTGGGCATCATGGCCTACTTGGCCGTGCGTTTCGAGTGGAAGTTCGCTTTGGCCGGCATCATCGCCAACTTGCACGACGTGGTCATCATCCTGGGCTTCTTTGCCTTCTTCCGCTGGGAGTTCTCGCTGGCCGTGCTGGCCGCCATCCTGGCGGTGCTGGGTTATTCGGTGAACGAGTCGGTGGTCATCTTCGACCGCATCCGCGAGACCTTCCGCAAGTTCCGCAAGCTGGACACCCACCAGGTCATCGACCACGCCATCACCAGCACCACCAGCCGGACCATCATCACCCACGGCTGCACGCAGATGATGGTGCTGAGCATGCTGCTCTTCGGTGGCCCGACGCTGCACTACTTCGCGATCGCGCTGACCATCGGCATCCTGTTCGGCATTTACTCGTCGATCTTCGTGGCCGCCGGCATCGCGATGTGGCTGGGTGTGAAACGCGACGACCTCGTCAAGGCCGCCGGCAAGGGCGGTGACCCCGGCGACCCGAATGCCGGAGCCGTGGTGTAGAGTGAACCGATCGCTTTAAACGCACAGCCGCCACCCGCCGACATGGCCACCAGCGCCACGCCCGAATCACTGGCTGTCCAGGCGCGCAGGCTCTATTCCGACGAGCTTGTCAAAGGCCTGGCACCGCTGGTGCAGGCGGCCTTGGACGGCGCCCGGACCTTGCTGGACAAGCCCTCGGAACACACGGTGTTTCAGCGCCGCCGCGATCTGGTCCAGGCCTTGCTGGCGGGCGCCCAGGCTTGGCACCGGGCTGTCGTGACCGGCCTGCGGCTGGGCCTGGCCAACGGCGGTTCGGCAACCCGCCCCCACGACCTGCCGCCGCCGGGGGCTGCCAGCGCCGCGCTGACGCTGGTCACCGACGACACCATCGAACTCGAGATCGTCACCTCGCGCCTGGCCTTGGCCATGATGGACCGCGCGTCCTGGGAATTCTCCGACCTGCGTTCGCGCATTGCGCATCTCGAAGGCCGTTCCGAGCTCGAGGCCAATGACATGCTGCGCGCCCACATGCTGGCGCGCATCGTCTTCGACGCCTGGCGTGCCGCCGGGCAGACCCTGGAAGGCTGGCGCGAACTGCAGCCGCTGCTGCACGATGAGTTTGCGCTGCTGGTCGAAGAGGCCTACCACGAGACCAACCGCTGGCTGATGGAGCGCGGCGTGCTGGCCGAGGTTGACCTGCGGCCTTTCATACGCCGCTCGCGCACCCACGGGCAGGCCGCCCAGGGCACGCAGTTCGATGGCAGCGCCGCGTCGGCGCCGGCCCCGGCGCTGGGACGGGGCATGGGGCGCGAGCCCGGCCGCGAGTTGGGCCGGGACGTCGCCAGGGGCGCGGCCCGTGAGGTGGGCAGGGACGAGGAGCGCGACGCTGGCCCGTCACTGGGATCGGGTCCGGCGGGCGGCTACTCGCCAGGCGCCGGCGGCACCGCTGCTGACAGCCCCTACACCGGCTGGCAGGGCGCCAATCCGGGGGGCGGCCGTGGTGGTGTGGGTGAAGAAACCCGGATGATGACCCGCGCCGCACCGCTGGCCCGCAGCCGTGACCACGCTGAAGCGGTTCTCGGCCGTCTCAACCGGCTGATCGGCCGCAGCGTGCCCGACTTCGGTGTCTCCACCCGATCTCAGGGCTTGCAGCAGTCGGCGCCGGTGATGTCGCCGGGCCTGGACCGCGCCATCGAAGCGGCGCAGCAGGGCATACGCCAGCGCCTGGCCCGCAGTGCGCCGGACGGCGAGGCCGCGCTCACCGCGCCGGTCATGCTCGAGGAACTGCACCAGCGCAAGCAGGCGCTGAAGAAGGCGGCTGCCTCGCCCGAAGAGCGGGCCACCATCGAGATCGTGGCGCTGCTGTTCCAGAGCATCCTGACCGAGGAACGCATCCCGGCCAGCGTGCGCGTCTGGTTCGCGCGGCTGCAGATGCCGGTGTTGCGGGTGGCCGTCACCGAGCCCGATTTCTTCGCCACCATCGACCACCCGGCACGGCGGCTGATCGACCGCATGGGCGCTTGCGTGATGGGTTTCGACAGCGCCAGCACGCACCACGCCGGCGACCCGAACTCGGCCTTGGAAAAGGAAATCAAGCGCATCGTGCAGGTCGTCGAGGCCTACCCCGACACCGGCCGGCGGGTCTTCCAGACGGTGCTGACCGAGTTCGAGAAGTTTCTCGAACACTACTTCAGCACCGAGAACGAGGCCACCAAGCGGGGCGTGTCGCTGGCCCAGCAGGTCGAGCAGCGGGAAACGCTGGCCATCCAGTACACCATCGAATTGCGCCGCATGCTCACCGAAGTGCCGGTGCAGGAAGGCGTGCGCCAGTTCCTGTTCCACGTCTGGGCCGACGTGCTGGCCACCACCGCCGTGCGCTACGGCGGCCAGGGTGTGCAGACGCGGGTGATGAAGCGTGCCGCGGCCGACCTGATCTGGAGCGCCAGCGCCAAGGTCAGCCGCGAAGAGCGTGCCGAAGTCATCCGGCGCCTGCCGCCCCTGCTGAAGAGCCTGCGCGAAGGCATGGCCTCGGCCGGCATGGACACGCCCAAGCAGGACGAGCACATCCAGCAACTCAACAATTCCCTGGCCGCGGCCTTCACGGCCAAGGCGGCGGCCATCCCCGACGACCGACTGCGCGAACTGATGGAGCGCCTGGAGACGCTGGAAGAGCTGTTGCCCGAACAGGCCGACATGGATATCGACGAGTCCATGGTGCTGGACCTGTCGGGCCATCAGAGCGCCGAACTCGAGGTGGTGCTCGACGGCGGCTCGATGCCCACGCCGGCCATGGTGTCCTGGGCGCGCGAACTGCAGGTTGGCAGTTGGTACATGCTGGACCGTGGTGGTCACAACGAGGCCGTGCAACTGGCCTGGCATGGCCTGCGCAAGCAACTGTCGCTGTTCGTCACGCCGCAGGGGCGCTGTGTGCTGTTCCAGCAGCACCGCCTGGCGTCCTACCTGCAGGCCGGCCTCATGTTGCCGGCCCAGGACGAAGCCCTGACCGTACGCGCCACGCGCAGTGCGCTGGCCAAGCTCGACGTCGACGCCTCGCGACTGCTGAATTAGTGGATCAGCCGGTCGCCCGGCTCGACGAACAACTCGTCCAGGATCAGCGCGTCGGGTTCTTCGCCCAGGCTCCAGAAGACCATCAGCACGATGATCTTGAGGTCTTCCAGGTCCAACTGGCCGGCGCCGACAGCGACCGCGCGGTCGATGACCATCTCGCGCATCGGCGCGGGCAGGACGCCGGCCGATTCGAGGAAGGTGATGAACCCCACCGAGCCTTCGTCCAGCACCTCGCGCTCGGCATCGGTGTAGATGCGCATGCTGCCCTGGATGGGGCTGCCGGTGACCGACCCGGCGCTGTGCGCCAAGCCGTCGAGCCAGCGCAAGGCGTCCTGGATTTCTTCGGGTTCGAAGCCCACGGCGGAGAGTTTGCGTTTGAGCTGCTTGGCTTCCGGACAGGCATCCGGTCGCCAGTAGTTCTCGTAGAGATAGACCAGTACTTCGAACATGAATTCACTATACCCGACGCGCCGGTGCGCTCGAGCTCAGCCCTCGCTTCGTCAGGCCCGCGCCGCGGTTCAACCCGTGAAGCGGCGCTGGTAGAGCCCGCCCGGCAGCCGCGCGACCTGACCCGCCAGCTCGAAATCCAGCAACCGGGCCAGCAGTTCGGCCGTCGGCCAGCCGGTGCGCGCCTGCAGGGCATCGAGCGTGACGGGGCCCGTTCCCAGCGCCGCCAACAGCGGGTCTGCGGCGGCGCCGTCGACGGCGTCAGCAGCGGCCAGCGGCAGGCTGGCTTGCCGGGGCAGCGCGGGCCCCAGCAATTCCTCCAGGATGTCTTCCGCCGATTCCACCAGCTTGGCGCCCTGCTTGAGCAGCGCGTGGCAACCCTTGGACTGGGGTGCGTGGATGGAGCCGGGTATGGCGAAGACTTCACGGCCGGCCTCGCTGGCCAGGCGCGCCGTGATCAGCGAACCCGAACGCAAGGCTGCTTCGACCACCAGGGTGCCCTGCGTCAGACCGGCGATCAGGCGGTTGCGCTGCGGGAAGTGCTCAGGCAGCGGCGGCGTGCCGGGCGCGTACTCGCTGACCACCGCTCCGTGCGCCGCAATGTGCGCCGCCAATTCGGCGTGCCGCGGCGGGTAGCTGAGGTCCAGGCCGGTGCCGACGACGGCGATGCTGCCCGCCGCGGCGGCCAGCGCGCCCTCGTGGGCCGCCGCGTCGATGCCCTGGGCCAGGCCCGACACCACCACAAAGCCCTGTTCGCCCAGCGCCTGCGCGAAAGCCCGTGCGTTGTCCTTGCCCTGGGCGGTGGCTTGCCGGCTGCCGACGATGGCCAGGCTGGGCCGCGACAGCGCGACCGGATCGCCGCGCACATAGAGCAGCAGCGGCGGGTCGGCGGTGTGCAGCAGGGCGGGCGGCCAGGCGGCGTCACCCAGGATCAGGACATGGTGGTCGGCCGAGGCTGAACGCCAGGCCTGTGCCGCGGCCAGGCGTTGCGCAAAGTGCGGGGGCAGGGTCGACAGGGCTTGCACGGCCGCCTCGCCGGCCAGGCTGCGCACGGTGGCCGGCGCGGCGGCCAGCACGGCTTCGGGCGAGCCACAGGCCGCCAGCAGGCGACGCACGCTGCTGCGACCCAGGCCGGGTGCCTCCAGCAGTTGCAGCCAGGCTGCAAACTCAGTGTCGTTCAGCACCGCGTCGCCTCAGCCTGTGCCCAGGGCCCGTACCGACCGGCCAGGCGCTTCAGGGTTGCGAGTAGCGGTCGCCCGCCCGCACCGGTTCCTGGACGCTCAGGATCAGCGCGTAGGACACGCGGTCGAAGGTGCGGAAGACGAAAAGCAGGCCGTGCCGCTCGTCGGGCAGGCGCATCGCGACTTTCCGGCCTGCGGTGTTGTCGACCGCCTCGGCGCCGGCGCGCCAGAGCGCCAGCACGTGGCCGCGTTCGATACCGTCACGCGCGCCGCGGTTGATGACCACCACCTGGTTCTGCCCGGCTTGCAGGCCATCGCCGTAGACCGAGACGATGCGGCCATCGACGATGCCCTGGGGCGGGTGCGGCGTGTAGGACACCAGTTCCTGCTGCGGCACGGGCGCCAGGCGGTCGCCGACACCGGCTTCCAGGCGCGTGCTGCTGATGCGGAAGGTGTCGGGCACGACCATGCCTGGGCCGCTGGCGGCCGTCTGCACCTCGCCACCGCGCACGAATTCGGCGGTGCCCACATAGCGGCCTTCAAAGCCCAGCACCTCACGCGTCTGCGGGTCGAGCAGGGGCACCAGCTGGCGGAACAGGCGGAAGTCGCGTGCGCCGGCCAGGTCGCCGCGCACATAGGCGGTCTCGCCGCGGGAGACCATCACGCGGCCTTCCTGCGTGGCCACGATGCGCGGCGCGGTGTCCAGCTTGTTGCTGTCGAAGACCACCGCCTCGTTCAGGAAGGGGCCGATCAGGTTCAGCGGGATCGAGGCGATCGCGCCGTTGTCCAGCCCTTCACTGCGCGTGCGCGGCGAAAGCTTCACGGTGTTGGTGGGAGCCTGGCTGCTGCCCTGCGCCACACGCAGCGTGGCCCGGCCGTCCTTCCTGTCCAGAACCAGCACCTGCCCCGGGTAGATCCGGTGCGGGTTGCGGATCTGGTCGAGATTCATGCCCCACAACTCGGGCCAGCGCCACGCCGACTTGAGGAACAGCGTGGAGATGCCCCACAGCGTGTCGCCGGGCTGCACGGTGTGCGATTCGGGCGCGTCGGGCGCCAGGTCGGCCAAAGGCACGCCGGCCTGGGCGGTGCGCTCGGCGGTGTCGCGCATGGCGGGCGTGACGGGCAGTTTGCCTTGTGCCAACGCCATGCCGGGCAGCGCAACGACCGCCATGCAGCCCAGGGCCACGAGCCGGCACAGGGCCAGGCTGTTGCGTAGGCACAGGGTCATGACGCGGGTGTCTCCGGGGCCGGGCGAAGTGCCGTAGCGGGTGCCAAAATACCGCCCTGTGGACGGTGTTCAGCCCCGGCCGTGGAACGTCGGGAGTGTGCGGCGACTATGCTCATACGGTTTGACAGATTCTGCCTGTAAACCCTTGATGCCGCAACGAAACCGACGGCCCGGGCGCCCCCGGTGGTCACCCGGGCCGCGGCCCGGCGTTGTGCTTCTTCCACAGCCGTAGCGAGCTGTTTCGCTGCCTTCTTCTGCCCTTCGCAAGCCATGGCCCGACTGTCGATCCTTCGTTACCCCGACCCCCGTCTGCACACGGTGGCCCGCCCCGTGGCGGCCGTCGATGCCCGCATCCAGCAACTGGTCGACGACATGATCGAGACCATGTATGCGTCCGATGGCGTCGGCCTGGCAGCCACCCAGGTGGACGTGCACGAGCGCGTGGTCGTGATGGACACATCCGAGCAGCATGACCAGCCGGTGGTGCTGATCAACCCGGAACTGATCGCGCGCAGCGAGGAGATGCGGGTCTCCGAGGAAGGCTGCCTGTCGGTGCCGCTGGTCTACGACCGCGTCGAACGCCACGCCAAGGTCACCGTGCGGGCACTGAACCGCGAGGGTCAGCCTTTCGAGATGGCCGTCGAGGACCTGGCCGCGGTGTGCGTCCAGCACGAGATGGACCACCTGATCGGCAAGGTCTTCGTCGAACACCTGAGCCTGCTCAAGCGCACGCGCATCCGGACCAAGATGCTGAAAAAAGCCCGGGATGACGAGCGCGGCGGCTGAATGACCGCCCGCCTGCGTGTCGGCTTCGCCGGCACACCCGAATTCGCCCAGGTGGCGCTGGCGGCGGTGATCGAAGCCGGCTACCCGCTGCCGTTGGTGCTGACCCAGCCCGACCGCCCGGCCGGGCGCGGCATGAAGGTGCAGGCTTCGGTGGTCAAGCAACTGGCGCTGGCGCACGGTATCTCGGTGGCGCAGCCGCGCAGCCTGCGACTGGACGGCAAGTTCCCTGATGACGCGCTGGCGGCGCAGGCTGCGTTGCAAGCCGCCGATCTGGACGTGCTGGTGGTGGCGGCCTACGGCCTGATCCTGCCGGCCTGGGTGCTGGCCACGCCCCGCCACGGCTGCCTGAACATCCATGCCTCGCTGCTGCCGCGCTGGCGCGGCGCCGCGCCCATCCACCGTGCCATCGAGGCCGGTGACGCGCGCACCGGCATCACCATCATGCAAATGGACGCGGGGCTGGACACCGGCGCCATGCTGTTCGTCGATGCCCTGGCGATCGCACCTGAAGCAACCACGGGCCAGTTGCACGACCGCCTGGCCGCGCTGGGCGCGCGCTGTCTGCTGCAGACGCTGGAACGGCTGGCGCAAGGCGCCCTGCAGCCGACGCCGCAGCCGACGCTGGGCGTCAGCTACGCCCACAAGATCGCCAAGTCCGAGGCGGCCATCGACTGGACGCAGCCGGCGCCCGTGCTGGCCCGCCGCGTGCGCGCCTTCGACCCCTACCCGGGTTGTTCAGCCGACATCGCCGGGGCGCCGATCAAGATCTGGCGGGCGCAGGCCGAGGACGGTGCCGGCGCGCCGGGCGCCGTGGTGCCGGCGTCCGACGGGCGGCTGCTGGTCGGCTGCGGCACGGGCGTGCTGGCGCTGCTGGAAGTGCAGCGCGCCGGCGGCCGCCGCATCACCGCCCGCGAATTCCTGCAGAACCAGCCGCCGCCTGCGGCTTGACTCAAGTGCGGCGTTGGACGGCCGACAACCCGTTCATCTGTCTGATCCGCTCATGCGCCACCCCGCCCACGCCCTTTTGCTCCTGATGCCCCTGCTGCTGGCCGCTTGCGACCAGTTGGGCATTGAATCGACCACGGCGCTGGCGTCGCGTCGCGAGGCCGAGGGCAAGGCCGTCGGCGCCGGTTGCCGCCACGCGGCTCGCTCGGTCGAGGTCTGCTATGGCAACAACAAAAAGGCCGACAAGGCGGCGGTCTTCGCCGGCTGGCGTGAGATGAACGACTACATGCGCGAAAACAAGATCGACGCCATGCCGCCGCCGCCCGAGTCGCCCAAGCCGCCACCCACGGCCGAAGCCGACGAGGATGCGTCGGCTGCCGGTGCCGACGGCAAGGCGGTCAAGCCCGGCAAGGCCGTGGCCAAGGTGGCCGTCAAAGGCCATTGAGCGACAGCGCAGCGCTTGCACAGTGCGGCCATCCGCTGCACGACACCGAAAGCCCGCCATGAACGCCTTGCGCCGCCACGCCCTGTTCGCCGCCCCCTTGCTGCTCAGTGCGGTCTTCGTGCCCGTGCTGGCCCACGCCGCCACCGCCGGCTCGGGCCGCAGCGCCAGCGAGACCCGCAGCGTGGCCGATTTCCAGGCGTTCACGCTGGCCGGCTTGATGGATGCGGTGATCCGTCAGGGCGCACAGCAACTGCAGGTGCAGGCCGACGACAAGCTGCTGGCGCTGCTGGAAACCAGCGTCGAAGCCACGAAGCTCGGCGCGACCTTGGTCGTGCGCTGGAAAAAGGGCGAGAACATGCAGACGCGGGCTAAGGTGCTGCTGACCATCACCGTGCTCCAGCTCAGTGCCTTGGTCACCTCGGGCTCGGGCGACTTCCAGCTCGAAGCCTTCAGCACGCCGGCCTTGCTGGTTGCACTGTCGGGGTCGGGCGACGCGAAGCTGAACGGCTTGAGCACCGAAGTCCTCAGCATCCGCATCGCCGGCAGCGGCGACGTGAGCGACGTCGGTGACGCATCGCTGAAGAGCAAGGTGGCCCGCAGCGGCAGCGTCAGCCGCCGCTGAGGTGTCCGGCCGTGGCCGCTGAGCGACAGCCCTTGGCGACAATGGCCGGGTGAACCCTGAAGCCCCTGCCGCCGCGCCGCTCTGGCGCCACCCCGAATTCGCCCGCGGCGCCCGCGAGATGTTCGGCACCGCCATCGGCATCGCCGCCTGGGGCCTGATCACAGGCGTGGCCATGGGCAAGAGCGGCCTGCCGCTGCCGCTGATGGCGATGATGTCGCTGCTGGTCTTTGCCGGCAGTGCGCAACTGGCGGTGCTGCCGCTGATGGCCCACGGCGCGCCGGCCTGGGTGGTCTGGGCCACCGCCTTGTGCGTGAACCTGCGCTTCATGATCTTCAGTGCCGGCTGGCGGCCCTACTTCATCGTCTACCCCTGGCACCTGCGTTGGCGCCTGGGCTACTTCACGGCCGACCTGAATTACGTGCTGTTCATGCGCCGATTCCCCGAGCCGCGGCCGTCGCCCGAGCAACTGCCCTATTTCTGGGGCGGCGTGGCCTGCAACTGGACGGCCTGGCAGCTGCCTTCGATGTTCGGCATCTTCCTGGCCGACGCCGTGCCCGTGCATTGGGGCTTCGGCTTCGCCGGCACGCTGGCCCTGCTGGGCGTGGGTGCCTCGCTGATCACCGGCCGCGCCACGGCGGTGGCGGGCGGCGTGGCGGCCTGTGCGGCGGTGGCCGCTTACGCGCTGCCCTACAAGTTGAACATCGTGGTGGCTATCGCTGCGGCGGTGGCCATGGGGCTGTTGATCGACCACACGCGCCCGCGTGCGCCGCTGCCGCTGGACGACCGCACATGAACACCTACGGTGCGGTCGAAGGCGTGCTGATCGTGCTCGGTCTGACGGTGCTGACCGTGGTCACGCGCGGCTTCTTTTTCATCAGCGAGCGCGAGATCCCCATCCCCGACTGGCTGCGCCAAGGCTTGCGTTATGCGCCGTTGGCGGCGCTGGCTGCGGTGGTGGTGCCCGAGGTGGTCATGCTGCAGGGCCAGGTCATCCACACCTGGCAAGACGCCCGCTTGTTTGCGGCGGCAGCCGGTGCGGCCTGGTTCTGGCGGCGCCGGGGCATCCTGGGCACCATCGTCGTGGGCATGGCTGTGCTGCTGCCGCTGCGCTTGGGTCTGGGCTGGTAGCCGTTCCCTAGAATCGGCGGCAGCCAAAAACCAGGAGACCGCCGTGAAAGTGCTTCGCTTCGCCGATCTGATTGCTGCAGGCCAGGTGGCCGGCCAGCGCGTGTTCATCCGCGCCGACCTGAACGTGCCGCAAGACGACGCCGGCCACATCACCGAAGACACCCGCATCCGGGCCAGCGTGCCCTGCATCCGCATGGCGCTCGACGCCGGCGCGGCGGTGATGGTCACCAGCCACCTGGGCCGTCCCACCGAGGGCGAATTCAAGCCCGAAGACAGCCTGGCGCCGGTGGCCGAGCGCCTCTCGGAATGGCTGGGCTGCCCGGTGCCGCTGCTGGCGAACTGGGTCGATGGCGTGACGGTCGCGCCGGGCCAGGTCGTTCTGCTGGAAAACTGCCGCGTCAACCTGGGCGAAAAGAAGAACAACGAGACGCTGGCGCGCAAGATGGCCGCGCTGTGCGACATCTTCGTGCACGACGCCTTCGGCACCGCGCACCGCGCCGAGGCCAGCACCTACGGCATCGCGCAGTACGCGCCCATCGCCTGCGCCGGGCCCTTGCTGTCGGCCGAGATCGACGCCGTGACGACCGCGCTGGCCCACCCCAAGCGGCCGCTGGTGGCCATCGTCGCGGGCAGCAAGGTCAGCACCAAGCTGACCATCCTGCAAAGCCTGGCCGACAAGGTTGACGGCCTGATCGTCGGCGGCGGCATCGCCAACACCTTCATGCTGGCCGCCGGCCTGAAGATCGGCAAGAGCCTGGCCGAGCCCGACCTGCTGGACGCTGCTCGCAGCGTCATCGCGTCGATGCAGGCGCGCGGCGCGGCCGTGCCGATCCCGGTGGACGTGGTCACCGCCAAGACCTTCAGCGCCGACGCGCCAGCCACCGTGAAAGCCGCCACGGAGGTGGCCGACGACGACCTGATCCTGGACATCGGCCCGCAGACCTCGGCCATCCTGGCGGCACAATTGATGGCTGCCGGCACCATCGTCTGGAACGGCCCCGTTGGCGTCTTCGAGTTCGATGCCTTTTCTCACGGCACGCAGGCCATCGCGCGGGCCATCGCGGCCAGCCCGGCCTTCAGCATCGCCGGCGGCGGCGACACGCTGGCGGCCATCGCCAAATACGGCATCGAAAAGGACGTCGGTTACATCAGCACCGGGGGCGGCGCTTTCCTGGAAGTGCTGGAAGGCAAGACCCTGCCGGCCTTCGAGATTCTGGCCCGGCGCGCGGCGGGCTGAGCGCCAGCCGACACCACGGGGCAGCGGGTGAGGGCGGTAACCCGCCTGTAATTCCGCTACAGCGGCGCGGCCGATAATGCGGGTTGTCTCGCCCGATGGAGTTCCGCCCATGCCCCGTGCCACCAAGATCGTCGCCACCCTCGGCCCTGCTTCGAGCGACCCCGTGGTGCTGGAGCGCCTGCTGCGTGCCGGCGTCGACGTGGTCAGGCTGAACTTCAGCCATGGCAAGGCGCAGGACCACATGGCGCTGGCCAAGCTGGTGCGCGAGATCGCGGCCACGGTCGGCAAGCCGGTGGCCCTGATGGCCGACCTGCAGGGCCCGAAGATCCGTGTCGGCAAGTTCGTCGAAGGCAAGGTCTTGCTGCAGGCCGGCGCGGCCTTCATCCTGGACGCCGCGCGCACCGAGCCGGGCGACCTCACCGCCGTCGGCCTGGACTACAAGGAACTGCCGCGTGACGTCAGGCCGGGCGATGTACTGCTGCTCAACGACGGGCTGATCAAGCTGATCGTCGACACCGTGCAGGGTGAATGCGTGCACACCCGGGTGGTGCTCGGCGGCGTGCTGTCGAACAACAAGGGCATCAACAAGGCCGGTGGTGGCCTGACCGCGCCGGCGCTGACCGCCAAGGACATGGAGGACATCAAGACCGCCATGGCCTTCGGCGCCGAGTACCTCGCCGTCAGCTTCCCCAAGAGCGCCACCGACATGGAGATGGCGCGCCAGCTGGCCAATGTGGCCGGCGAGCCGACCCGCCACAAGACGGCGCTGATCGCCAAGATCGAGCGCAGCGAGGCCATCCCGGTGCTCGAATCCATCCTGCGGGCCAGCGACGGCATCATGGTGGCGCGCGGCGACCTGGCGGTGGAGGTCGGCAATGCGGCCGTGCCGGCCTTGCAGAAGAAGATGATCCGCATGGCGCGCGAGATGGACAAGGTCGTCATCACCGCCACGCAGATGATGGAAAGCATGATCCTGGCGCCGGTGCCCACGCGCGCCGAGGTCAGCGACGTGGCCAACGCCGTGCTGGACGGCACCGACGCGGTGATGACCAGCGCCGAGACCGCCGCTGGCCAATACCCCGTCGAGACCATCGAGCAGATGGCGCAGATCGCCGAGGAAGCCGAACGCGCCGAGGAGTCGACGCTGGAAGGCGACTTCAAGAACAAGCGCTTCGGTCGCATCGACCAGGCCATCGCGATGGGGGCGCTGTTCACGGCCCACCACCTGGGCTGCAAGGTCATCATCGCGCTGACCGAGTCGGGCAGCACCGCGCTGTGGATGAGCCGGCACAACATCAAGGTGCCGATCTACGGCCTGACCTCGCAGGTCAATTCACAGCGGCGCATGACGCTGTACCGCAATGTGCGCCCGCTGCTGATGCCGGTGTGCAAGGACCGCGACCAAGCGCTGGCCCAGGCCGAGGCGCTGCTGGTCGAACAAGGTGTGCTGATGCCCGGTGACACCTACGCCATCACCTGCGGTGAACCGATGGGCTACCCCGGTGGCACCAATATGTTGAAGGTCTGCAAGGTCAACTGAGCGCTGCCGGTCGACCGGCCGGCCGGGCGTCCTCAGCCCACGCTGGCCACCATCGCCGCCACCCGCGGCGCCATGCCCACGGGCACCAGTTGCAAGTCCGGGTGCTGGCGGTGGAAGACGCGGAACAACTCGTCGGCAAAGGCGTGGCCGATGTCGCTGATGCCGTCGAAGTCGAGTTCGACGACGCTGAAGCGGGCCAGCCGGGACGCCACGCGCTTGGCGTCGGCGCGTGAAGCCAGCGCCCGGGCGCCGGGCTCGCCCAGCCCGATCAGGTTCAGCGGCACGGCGGTGCGTTCGAAACGGTAGCCGCTGTCGTCGAGGCTGTGGGCGCGCAACACGGCGTCCAGCGTGCGCGGGGTGTCCAGCGCGATGGCGACGTAGACGGACGTGCCGCAGCGCGCTGCCGGACGGCTGGCGTGCCAGCGGCGCTGGTCCCAACCTCGGCACTGGAAGGCGGCCTGGTTGGCGTGGATGTCGAACACGTCGGCCAGGCGCGAGCAGAAGAACAGGCCGTGGCCGAGATGGCGGTCGGGGTCGCTGGTCAGCTTGCCTTTGCTGAGTTCCAGCATCGCCACCGTCGGGTCTTCGATGTCGAAGTCGCACGCGATGCGTTCGAACAGCCCCAGGCCGTCGTCGGACACCAGCAGTTGCAGCTGCACCGGGGTCTGACGCATCGACACCGTGACGCTGCGCCCGCGGCTGTGGTCGATGGCGTTGTTCAGCAGCTCCGAGAAGGCGTGCTGGGCCATGCGCCGCACTTCGGGCTTGAGGTCGAAGGCCGGCACGAAATCGCGCCGCCAGGGGCCGTCCTCGTGCAGGCCGGCGATGTCGTAGCGGCGCACCACCTGGCGCAGCGGGCCGGGCGTGTAGCGCGGCTTGCGCGGCGTGCCGCTCACCGCCAGCCAGTGCAGGGCCACCAGCCTGCGCAGCACCAGGCCGGCCTGACGCCGACTGATCTGCAGACGCGCCATCAGGTGTGCCGGCAGAGCGTCGCCGTGCGCCAGGGCGGCTTCGGTGATCCAGGGTGTCAGGGGTGCCAGGGCGATGCGGGCCATGTCGTGCTTTCGTGCGGGTCCGCGCGGGGTGCGGCCCTGGTGGGCAGTGTCCCCGGCCCCCGCGCGCACTGGCGCGTGAAAAGCACCGTTTTCCGCCCTCACTTCAGAGGCGCTGCGCGGCGACCTGCGGCCTCGTCCGCGCAGGGCCTGGTGGCTAGAATCGGCGCAGTTTCTGCGCGGTGACCCAGCGGGGCACCTGCGCCTCAACCCGCTTGCACACAACCTCCCGGAGACCGTCATGCCCCTCGTTTCGATGCGCCAGCTGCTCGACCACGCCGCCGAGAACGGCTATGGCATCCCCGCCTTCAACGTCAACAACCTGGAACAGGTGCAGGCCGTGATGACCGCTGCGGCCGAAGTCGGCGCGCCCGTCATCCTGCAAGCCAGCGCCGGGGCCCGCAAGTACGCCGGAGAAAGCTTCATCAAGCACCTGATCCAGGCCGCCGTCGAAACCTGGCCGAACATCCCGCTGGTCATGCACCAGGACCACGGCCAGACGCCCGACATCTGCCAGGGCGCCATCAACCTGGGCTTCGGCTCGGTGATGATGGACGGCTCGCTGATGGCCGACGGCAAGACGCCGGCCAGCTTCGACTACAACGTCGAGGTCACGCGCAAGGTGGTCGACATGGCCCACCAGGTGGGTGTCACCGTCGAAGGCGAACTGGGCTGCCTGGGCAACCTGGAAACCGGTGAAGCCGGCGAGGAAGACGGCATCGGCGCCGAGGGCAAGCTCGACCACAGCCAGATGCTGACCGACCCCGAGGAAGCCGCCGTCTTCGTCAAGGCCACGCAGCTCGACGCCCTGGCCATCGCCATCGGCACCAGCCATGGCGCCTACAAGTTCAGCCGCAAGCCCACCGGCGACATCCTGGCCATCAGCCGCGTGAAGGAAATCCACGCCCGCATCCCGAACACCCACCTCGTGATGCACGGTTCCTCGTCGGTGCCGCAGGACCTGCTGGCCCTGATCAACCAGTACGGCGGCCAGATGCGCGAGACCTTCGGCGTGCCGGTCGAAGAGATCCAGGAAGCCATCAAGTTCGGCGTGCGCAAGATCAACATCGACACCGACATCCGCCTGGCGATGACCGCCGCGGTGCGCCAATTCCTGGCCGAGAACCCCGAGAAGTTCGACGCCCGCGAGTGGCTCAAGCCCGCGCGCGAAGCGGCCAAGGCGATCTGCAAGCAGCGCTACATGCAATTCGGCTGCGAAGGGCAGGCCGGCAAGATCAAGCCGATGAGCCTGCACACCGTGGCCGGCCTCTACACCAGCGGCGCGATGGCGCAAGTCGTGAATTGACCCACCCCCGAAGCGGCTGCGCCGCTCCCCCTCAAGGGGGCAACGCTGGCGGCCCGGCGAAGCCGGTTCCGCGGCGTTCGCTGGGTCAGGACTGGCCGGCTGTCCACTCGGCCAGCAAGGCCGGCGTGATGACATGGTTCTGCGGCCCGCGTTGCGCGATCTTCAGCGCACCCAGGCGGTTGCCCAGCGCGGCGCAGCGGGCCAGCGGCCATGCGCGTTCCAGGCCGAAGAGCAGGGCGGCGCGGAAGGCGTCGCCGCAGCCGGTGGGGTCGACCACCTGTTCGGCCACCACGCCCGGCACCAGCGTGCGCTCGCCCTGTTCCCACAGCTCGCAACCGTGTTCGGCCAGTGTGACGATGACGCCGCGCACGTTCGGCCGCAACGAGATCTGCTCCGGCGTTTCGCCGGTGCGTTCCTGCAGCATCTTGGCTTCATAGTCGTTCAGCGCGACCCATTGCGCCAGGCCCAGGATCTCGCGGTGCTCTTCGCCGTTGAACTGCGGCAGCTGCTGACCCGGGTCGAAGATGAAGGGGATCTGCGCGTCGGCCATCTGGTGCGCGTGCTGCCACATCGCGTCGCGGCCGTCGGGGGCGACGATGCCGATCGCCAGGTCAGTGCGCACGCTGCGCGGCGGCACGGTCTTCTGGTGCGCGTTGCTCATCGCGCCGGGGTGGAAGGCGGTGATCTGGTTATTGTCGCGGTCGGTCGTGATGTGGCACTGCGCGGTGTGCAGTTCGACGTCGCGGTGGATCAGCGACGTGTCGGCGCCCCAGTGCTGCAGGCGGGCGTGGTAGTCGCCACCGTCGACACCCAGCGCGGCCAGGATCACCGGCGTGCCGCCCAGGATGTGCAGCGTGTAGGCGATGTTGCCGGCGCAGCCGCCGTACTCGCGCCGCAGCGTGGGCACCAGGAAGGACACGTTCAGGATGTGCACCTGGTCCGGCAGGATCTGGTCGGCGAAGCGGCCCGGGAAATTGGTGATCGTGTCGAAGGCGAGAGATCCGCAGATCAAGGCGGGCATGGGAAGACTCCTGGAAACAAGGTGAAAAGGGCCAGCGAAAGAAAGAAAGCGCCTGGCGCGGCCAGCGCGTTCAGGGATAGAAGAGTTCGAGGGTGTAGCCGACGACCGGTGCGGTGGCGGCCTGGAGTGTGGCCTGCAACGGCAGTTCGCGACCGGCAGCCAATGTGGCCTCGTTCACGCCGAGCTCGGTCGCACGCAGCACGCGCCGGGCCACCGCCTTGCCCGCACTGTCGCTCAGCGTCAGCTCGAAGGCGGGCCAGGCCAGCGGGATGTCGCTGCGGTTGCGCAGCACCAGTTGCAGCCGGTAGACCTGGGACTTCTCCACGCGCACCAGCCCGCTGCTCTCGACCGCCAGCTTGTCGATGGCGCGCACCGGGTCGACCCGGCAGCCCCATGCCGCGCAGGCCGCTTCCAGCGCCGGGCGTGCGCCCGGGAACCGGGCGGCGAGCTGGTCGCGGTAGACGTGCGCGATCTGCGCCGACAGCACCACCACGGCCAGCGCGGCGCCCGCCGCCAGTGCGCCACGCACCCACGGCCGGTGCCAGCGCCGGGCCCGCTCGGCGCTGCGTACGAAGGAGGGCATGGCTGCGGGTTCGGCGTGCAGGTCGACCGCATCCAGGATGTCGGCTTCGGGTTCGGGTTCAGGCTCGGGTTCGGAGCCCGCCGCCGCCCACGTGGGCCCGCGCGGCGGCTCGGTGGTGGAACTGGCTGCGCCAGCGACTTCGATGGCACTGAAGTCCAGCGTCGCTGCCGTCGCTTCGGGCGCTTCCACGGGGGGCCGTGCAGTCGGCGCTTCGGTCGGCTGCTGCGCGGGCGGCGAGGCCACTGTCGCCGCATCGAGGTCGATCAGCGCCGTCGAGGCGTTGAACACCTCGCTGCAGCGACCGCAACGCACCAGACCGCCGGCCACGCGCAGCTGGTCTTGCACGACGCGGAACACCGTGCCGCAAGCCGTGCAGCGGGCGGCCAGGTTGGCCATTTCAGGGTGGCCCGGCCGGCGGCCTTTGCGCCGTCATCAGGATCCAGCCGTCTTCGCGGTCGGCCACGCGCACGTCCAGCCAGGGGGCGTAGGCGGCGGTGATCTCGTCGGCCTGGCGTTCCAGGATGCCCGCCATCACCAGCCAGCCAGCGGGCGCCACATGGCCGGCCAGCAGCGGTGCCAGCAGCTTCAGCGGCGTGGCCAGGATGTTGGCCAGCACGGTGTCGTACAGGCCCCGCGCAGCGTCGGGCAGGCCGGGTCTGAGCAGGGCCAGCGGCACGCCGTTGCGGCGGGCGTTGTCCTGGGTGGACTGCACGGCGGCGGGGTCGATGTCGACGGCGTCAATGGCGCTGGCGCCGACCAGGGCGGCGCCGATTGCCAGGATGCCCGAGCCGCAGCCGTAGTCCAGCACGCGCTGGCCGGCGTGCCCCGCCGCCTGCGTCGCCAGCCAGCGCAGACACATGCGGGTGGTCGGGTGCGTGCCGGTGCCGAAGGCCAGGCCGGGATCGAGGCGGATGACCTGCTTCGCCGCCGGCGGCGGCTCGTGCCAGCTGGGCACGACCCAGAAGGTGGGTGTGATCTCCACCGGCGCGAACTGCGACTGGGTCAGGCGCACCCAGTCCTGCTCGGGCATCAGCGCCAGCGCCTGCAGGATCACGCCACCGCCTGCGGTGCCGGCGCCGTGCTGCGCCAGCAGCAGCGTGGCCGCCTGCTCGGCAGCCAGCTCGGTGTCGAACAGGGCTTTCAGCGTCGAACGCTCCCAGCCCGCGGCCGGCGCCGGCATGCCGGGTTCACCGAACAGGGCCTGCTCGGCGGCGGTGTCGGCGTCGGCGTCTTCCACCGAGACCGACAGCGCGTCCAGTTCGTCCATCAGCAGTTCGGACACCGGTTCGACCAGCGCCGCCGGTGCCCGCAGAACCAACTCAAACATGGCTCATCGCCGGTGCTGGCCGAGCCAGCCTTCGAGGTAATGGATGCTGGTTCCGCCCTCGATGAACTTGGCGTCGGCCAGCAGTTCGCGGTGCAGCGGGATGTTGGTCTGTATGCCTTCGACCACCGTCTCGCTGAGCGCCGTGCGCATGCGCGCCAGCGCCTGCTCGCGGGTGTCGCCGTGGCAGATGATCTTGCCGATCATCGAGTCGTAGTTGGGCGGCACGAAGTAGTTCGTGTAGACGTGCGAATCGACGCGCACACCCGGCCCGCCCGGCGCATGCCACAGGCTGACCCGGCCCGGTGACGGTGTGAACTTGTAGGGGTCTTCGGCGTTGATGCGGCATTCGATGGCGTGGCCGCGCAAGGTGATCTGGCGCTGGGTGAACGGCAGCTTTTCGCCAGCCGCCACGCGGATCTGCATCTGCACGATGTCGATGCCGGTCACCATCTCCGTCACCGGGTGCTCGACCTGCACGCGGGTGTTCATCTCGATGAAATAGAACTCGCCGTCCTCGTACAGGAATTCGAAGGTGCCCGCGCCGCGGTAGCCGATCTTCTTGCAGGCGGCGGCGCAGCGGTCGCCGATCTTTTCGATGACCCGGCGCGGAATGCCCGGCGCCGGTGCTTCCTCGATGATCTTCTGGTGGCGGCGCTGCATGCTGCAGTCGCGCTCGCCCAGCCAGACGGCGTTCTTGAAGGTGTCGGCCAGGATCTGGATTTCGACGTGGCGCGGCCGCTCCAGGAATTTTTCCATGTAGACCGACGGGTTGCCGAAAGCGGCGCCGGCTTCCGCCCGTGTGGTCTGCACGGCATGGATCAGCGCGGCCTCGGTGTGCACCACGCGCATGCCGCGCCCGCCGCCGCCGCCAGCGGCCTTGATGATCACCGGGTAGCCCACGGTGCGGGCGATGCGGATGATCTCTTTGGGGTCGTCGGGCAGGGCGCCTTCGCTGCCCGGCACGCAGGGCACGCCGCTCTTGATCATGGCCTGCTTGGCCGAGACCTTGTCGCCCATCAGGCGGATGTTCTCCGACGAGGGCCCGATGAAGACGAAGCCGCTCTTCTCGACACGTTCCGCGAAGTCGGCGTTTTCGCTCAGGAAGCCATAGCCGGGGTGGATGGCCTCGGCGTCGGTGACCTCGGCCGTGGCGATGATGGCCGGCATGTTCAGGTAGCTCAGCGTCGATGACGCCGGGCCGATGCACACCGCTTCGTCGGCCAGCTTGACGTACTTGGCTTCGCGGTCGGCCTCGGAATAGACCATCACGGCCTTGATGCCCATTTCCTTGCAGGCGCGCTGGATGCGCAGGGCGATTTCGCCGCGGTTGGCGATCAGTATTTTTTTGAACATGTCAGCAGCCTATGCGCGAGAGACCCAGCTTCCCGCCGCGGAACCGGCATCGCCGGGCCGCTGGCAGACGGCCCCCTTGGGGGGTAGCGAGCGCCAGCGAGCTTGGGGGCGCCATGTCATTCGACGATGAACAGCGGCTGGCCGAATTCGACCGCCTGACCGTTCTCGCACAGGATGCGCAGCACCTTGCCGTCGCAATCGGCCTCGATCTCGTTCATGATCTTCATCGCTTCGATGATGCACACGGCTGCGCCCACCTTGACGGTGTCGCCGACGTCGGCAAAGGCCTTGGCGCCCGGGCTGGCCGAGCGGTAGAAGGTGCCGACCATCGGCGACTTGATGATCTTGCCTTCGGGCGCGGCGGGCGTTTCGGCGGCGGCGGTGGCAGACGGAGCGGCGACCGCGGCGGGTGCGCCAGCCGGTGCCAGCATGTAGGTCGGCGCCACGGCGCCACCCACCGGGCCCTTGACGATGCGCACCTTGCCTTCGGCTTCGGTGATTTCGAGCTCGGAGATGTTCGACTCCGATACCAGGTCGATCAGGGTCTTGAGTTTTCGCAGATCCATCGCCAGTCTTCCTTGTCTTGTTGCGCCAGCTTGCGGCGCTATGGGCATCGGCACCCAACTTCCGCAATCGTGTCCCTAACGGGCATCGATATCAAACCACTTGCGTCTGAGCTTTGAGGTCGGGATACGCAGCGCAGCTCCGGTGCAGCGGGGTGCTGCACCGTCCATGACCGCGGACTTGAAGCTGCCAGGGGCGGGACTTTACGCTTGTTAGGAACTGTTCAACGCGGCTGAAGGCAAATTGCCGGTTTTGCATGGCGCCGTCCGGCTGCGCCGCCGCCGGGCCCTGGGCCTGCTGGGCTACAGGCCCTTGGCCCAGCCTTGCAACTCGTCGTAGCCGGTTTCGCCCAGCTTGCGCTGCACCAGCGCACCGCTGCGCGCGAACACCGCCGTGAAGGGCAGGGCGCCGGTGGTGTTGCCCAGCTTGCGACTGAGCTCGGTGCCGTCGAAACCCGCCATCCCGATGGCATAGCTGACGGGCGCGCGCTGCAGGTGGTCGCGCACCGCCTTGGGGTTGTCCACGGCCAGACCGACCACGCGGCCGCCTAGGCTGGCGAACTGCCTGGCAAAGCGGTCCAGCTCGGGCATTTCCTTCACGCAGGGCGGGCACCAGGTGGCCCAGAAATTCAAGACCAGAGGCTGGCCCCGCAAGGCCGACATCGCCAGGGTCTGGCCATCGGGCTGGGTGTAGCTGGTTTGCCAGAAAGCCGTGGTGGCGGCGTCCAGCACGGCGGCTGGCGCTGCACCCGGGCGGCTCCTGCCTTGCCAGGCCACGCCCAGGGCAGCCGCGGTGGCGCCAGTGCCGGCCAGGATCCAGTTGCGTCGGTTCATGCGTCTTCCCTCATTCGTTTTTGCAGGGCTGCCAGGTCGCCGCGCCAACTGCGGCCCTGGGCGTCGGGCTTCAATGCGCCACGCTGGTCGTCGCGGTCGTGCAGCAGCAGGTGGACGGTCACGCGCTCGCCCAGCGCCGTGCTGGGCGTGGCCACGGTCAGCACGCTCAAGGGTTCGCGGCGGCCGGGCAGGTCCAGCGCGCCGCTGTCGTAGTCTTCACCGGCGTTGATCATCTGGATCTCGGCCGCCTTCGGATCATCGCAGTACAGGTCCAGCCGCACGGTGGACAGCCGGGTGGCCGTGCCGCGCCAGACGGCGCCCGAGACATGCGGGCGGAAGTCGGCCATCCGGGCCATCCACAGCGCCGCGATCTCGCGCAGCGCACGCAGCTCGGCGGCCTGGGTCTCGGCGCAGAACAGGGCCAGGTGTTCGCGCACGGCGGCTTCCACCTCTTCGTCGCTGGGCAGTTCGGTTCGGCTGCCCCAGGCCCGCGCGGCCTTGCGCTTGGCGGCGCCGTATTCCATGCCTTCCTCGACGACGAGGCGGGCGGCCGTGGCGCAGAGTTCCTCGGCCACGGTCATGGCAGTGCCACCGCGCCCATGCGCGCCACGATGGTGGCTGCCCGTGCAGCCACATAGGCCGAGCCCGGGTTCTTCTCGAAGCGTTTGGGTGCCGGCAGCATCACCGCCAGCCTGGCCGCCTGCTCGGGGCCCAGCCGGGCTGCGTCGATGCGAAAGTAGTGCCGGGCCGCCGCTTGCGCGCCGAACACGCCTTCGCCCCATTCGACGTTGTTGAGGTAGATCGTCAGGATGCGCTCCTTGCTCAGCGCGACTTCCAGCATCAGCGTCAGCAGGGCCTCTTGCGCCTTGCGCGCGGCGGTGCGCTCGCCCGACAGGAAGAGGTTCTTGGCCAGTTGCTGGGTGATCGTCGAGCCGCCCACCACCTTCGGCGCCGGCGCTGGGCGGCCCGCCCGGGCGGCTGCGCCGGCCTTGGCGCTGACGGCCTGAACGCGCAGCTCGGCCTGCTGGTTCTTCTGCCAGGCCTTCTCGATGGCCTCCCATTCGATGCCCTTGTGGTCGATGAAACCCGCGTCTTCGCTGGCGATCACCGCCCGCAGCAGGTTCCTGGACAGGCGGCTGCCGTCCACGCTGTCCTGGCTCCAGGTGTTGCGGTGTTGCTCGACCAGCAGCCGCCAGGCCTCGCTGCGCTGGAAGGCGGTGGACTGCGGCGCCAGCACGGCCATCAGCGCGATGCGCGCGGCAAAGGCCCCCTGCAGGGCCAGACCGCACAGCAGCAGCAGCGCGCCCAGGCGCAGCGCGTGGCGGGCGGCGGGGTGGCGGCGCGCGCCGACGGCCAGCGTCTTCATGCCGCCGCGTCCAGCTCGGCGCGCAGCGCACGCAAGACCGGTGCGGTGTCGGGCATCACGCCGCGCCAGATGAAGTAGGCCTCGGCCGCCTGTTCGACCAGCATGCCCAGGCCGTCGCGGGCTTCGGCACCGGCCGCGTGCGCCCAGGCCAGCCAGGGCCGCGCGGCGGCGCCGTACATCAGGTCCACGGCCAGCGCGCCGGGCGCGAAGACGGCGGCAGCCACCGGCGAGGCCGCCCCCTGCAGGCTGCTGGCGCTGGCGTTCAGCACCACATCGAAACCGCGCCCGGGTGCGTCCAGCGCGCCGGCGCGCAGCGTGACGCCGTGGGCCTGCGCGACGGCGGCGTGGCGGGCCACCAGGGCCTGCGCCTTGTCGACGCTGCGGTTGGCCACCACCACCGTGCTGGGCCGCGCCGTCAGCAGCGGGCCCAGTACGCCGGCTGCCGCGCCACCCGCGCCGATCAGCAGCACGCGGCCGTCCGCCAGGGGCCGGCCGGCGCCGCGCTCGATGTCGCGCAGCAGACCGACGCCGTCGCTGTTGTCGGCGAACCAGCCCGCGGCATCGAAGCGCAGGACATTGGCTGCGCCGGCCAGGGCCGCCCGCGGGCTGAGCTGCACCGCCAGGGCGTGAGCCTGCGCCTTGAAAGGCACGGTGACGTTGCAACCCCGCCCGCCCGCGGCCTCGAAGGCGCGCACGGTGGCCTCGAAGCTGTCCAGCGGACAGAGCAGGCGTTCGTAGACCAGCGGCTGCCCGCCCTGCTCGGCAAAAGCCGCGTGGATGGCCGGGCTGCGGCTGTGCGCCACCGGGTTGCCGGCCACCGCGTAGCGCGCCATAGGCAGGGCCGTCATCGGGCGGATCTCACGGTGGCCTCGAGCCCGTCGTCGCGCGTGAAGCGGAAGCGCGAGGTGACGATGATCTGGTCGGCCTGCGCCTGCATCGCCGGCGTGAACAGCCCGAAGGGCCCGGCCGCGCGGACGATCGCCACGGCGCGCTGGTCCAGCACGGGGGTGGCCGAAGGCCGCACGATCTCGGCTTCCAGCACGCGGCCCACGGCGTCCACCGTCACGTTCATCGTCAGCTCGCCGTACAGCTTCTTGCCGTTCTGCTCGGGGAAGTCGCGCGTGCCGCGGTCCTCGATGCGCCGGCGCAGGCTGTCGTAGTAGGCCGCATAAACCTCTTCGCGCGTGGCCGGGCTGATGTAGCGCTTCTTGGGCCGCGTGCTCTCGTCGTTGATGCGCTTTTCGATCTCGGCCAGCAGGCGCAACAGCTGCTTGCGGTGGTCTTCCTGCTCGCGTTCGGCCGGCGTGCCGTTCTCGCGCCGCGGGTCGGGCGGTGGCAGCGTGGCGATCTCGCGGCGGATCTGCGACAGCAGCTGCTGCTGTTCGTCCTGCAGCGTATCGATGCGCCGCCTGGCGTCCTCGGCGGCGTCGCCCAGCTGCACCGCAGGCGCCATCGGCAGCGGCGACGTCGAACGGCGCTTGTCGGCTTCGCCGCCGCCGGCCAGGTTGGCCTGGGCGATGGCCTGCGCCTGCAGCGGTGCTTCGCTCGAATGCGCGTTGACCAGGATCACGTCCAGCGGGGTGTCGCGAAAGGCCCGGTCGATGCGCAGCGGACCCACCAGGTGCACGGTCAGCAGGGCGCCATGCGCGGCGCCCGAGGCCAGCAGAGCCCACTGCAGCGTCGACAGGGCCGGCCAGCGCATCGCCGCAGCCTCAAGCCGGGTCGGCGGCCACGGCCGGCGCGGCTGCACCGCTGCCGTCGTCCAGGTCGATGGCCAACTGCAGCGCGCCGCCCGGCACGGCTTCATCGTCTTCCAGCGCTGCTTCGTCGACCGCGGTCGGCGCCGCTTCATCCAGCCGTGCCGCCAGCGTGGCGTGCAGCTCCAGCGTCAGCAGGTCCATGCCCGTGATGCGGGCGCGCACGCGGCTGCCGCGCGGCAGGCTTTCGGTGCCGGGCAGTCGGAAGACCAGCGGCACCACGTCGGCGCGCACCAGGCCGTCCTTCATCACGCTGGCGTCGATGTCGCTCAGGCCCTGCTGCGCCACCCATTGCAGCGTCCAGAAGCGTTCGATGCCCTGCTGGTAGCCGTTGTAGGCGGTATAGGCGGCGTCGAAGGCCGAGATGACGCTGAACAAGGCCGCGTCCTTCGGCTTGAAGGGCGCCACCAGCGCGGCCGTGCGGCCGTGGCGGGCGCAGGCGATGATCTGCCACTGGTTGGCCAGGTCGACATAGCGGCGCAGCGGGCTGGTGGACCAGGCGTACTGCGCCACGCCCATGCCGGCGTGCGGCGCCGGTTTGGTGCCCATGCGCACCTTGTTGCCGGGCAGCAGGCTGGCCTGGCTGCGGTAGATGCCGGGCACGCCGTGTTCGGCCAGCCAGCCGCCCCAGGTGCTGTTGGCCAGGATCATGGCCTCGGCGACGATCAGGTCCAGCGGCGCACCGCGCTGGCGGGTGCTGATGGTCACGGCTTCATGGCCCTGCGGCTCGCCGTCGGTGCCGGCCAGCCTGAAGTTGTAGTCCGGCCGGTTGAAGGTCTCGGGTTTGCCCCGCACCACCTCGCGCCGCGCCTTCAGCGCCTTGGCCAGCCGGAAAGCGAAGGCCAGTTCGGCGGCGTGGGCGTAGTCGGCGGGCGCCTCGCCGGTCAGCGTGGCCTCGGTCACGACGGTGTCCAGCTGGTCGTGCCGCAGGTTGGCGGCGATGGGCACCAACTCCAGCCGGGTCTCGCTGCTGCGGACTTCCAGCGTCGCTTCGTCCAGCGTCACGTACAGGCTGACGGCCGGGCAGTTGCGGCCCTCGGCCAGCGTGTAGGCCTGCACGACCTCGTCGGGCAGCATGGTGATCTTCCAGCCCGGCATGTAGACGGTGGACAGCCGTTCGCGCGCCACCTTGTCGATGGCGGTGTCGGGCGTGATGGCCAGCCCCGGCGCGGCGATGTGCACGCCGAAAACAACGGTGCCGGTGCCCAGGCCCTGCACCGACAGCGCGTCGTCGATCTCGGTGGTGGCGCTGTCGTCGATGGAAAAGGCCGCAACCGTGGCCAGCGGCAAGTCGTCCTGGATGGCCGGCGCGGCCAGGCCGGGCGCAAAAGCGTGGCCCTTGGGGAATTGCTCGAAGAGGAAGCGCTGCCAGTGGAACTGGTAAGGGCTTGTTATGGCGCCGGCGGCCGTCAGCAGGTCCAGCGGCGCGCGTTGCGCCCGCTTCGCGGCCTCGACCACGGCCTTGTATTCGGCGCCGTTCTTGTCCGGCTTGAACAGGATGCGGTAGAGCTGTTCTCGCACCGGCGCCGGGCACAGGCCTTGCACCAGCTCGCTCGCCCAGGCCTCGATCTGCAAGGCCAGCTGCTTCTTGCGCTCGATGCCCAGCAGCGCCGCCTTGACGGTCTCCTCCGGCGCCTTCCTGAACAGGCCCTTGCCCAGGCGGCGGAAATAGTGCGGCGCCTCGAACAGGCGCAGCAGTGCGGCGGCCTGCTTGTCGGGGCCGGCCTTGGCGTCGAAATAGTCGCGCGCCAGGTCGCCGAAGCTGAATTCTTCGTCAGACGCGAACTCCCAGGCCAGGTCGAGGTCGATGTCAGTGGCCAGGGCCTGTGCCTGGGCCATGAACTCGGCCGGTGCCGGCTTCTCGAAGCGCAGCATCACATTGGCCGACTTGACCTTGACCCGCTTGCCGGAATCCAGCTCCACCTGAACCGAGCTGTCGGCCTCGGACATCACACGGCCGGCGTGGAATTTGCCGGCGTCATCGAACAATGCATACATGGGGTGGATTGTCGCCGCGGAAGCCCGACCGGCCTCGAACAGGGCCGCGACCCCGTCAACGGCAGGCCCGGCTCCGTGCATCCGTCACCCGATCAGGCCCCCTGCTTGGCCAGCGGTGCGCGCAGTGCCTCGCTCAAGGTCGCCAGGCTGTCGGCCAGGTGGGCCTGGGCGATGGACGTCCAGCCGCCGCCGGCCAGCGCCGCTTTCAGGCCGGCTTCCAGACGCAGCGCCACCTGCCGGTGGACGGCGCGCACGTCGGTGGCGACGTTGGAGGTGGGGCGCAACAGGCCGGTGGCCAGGCGCCGCAGGTGTTCCCGCTGCAGGTTGCGGCGGAAGTTGTCGATCTCGCCTTTCCTGGCGCCCGCGCCTCCTTTCAATTCCGACCAGGCCGCGCCACTGATCTGGGCTTGCACGTCGGCGTAGCTCAGCAGGGTGCGGGCGTCAGCGACCTTGGACTCCGAGTCGGCCAGCCGGCTGGCCAGGTTGTCCGACATCAGCGCGTCCAGCGCGCTGCGCTGGATGGTCAGCACCGCGTCGGCGAGGCTGAAGTCGACATTCAGGATGGCGCGGTTGGGGCCCAAGCGCTCGAACTGCTCGACGCCCAGGCGGCTCATGAATTTCGGGTCGAAGTGCAGGCTGCCGGCGGTGAAGACCTCATTCACCAGCAGGTTCAGCGCGGCGCGCTGCTTCTCGGCCGGCACTGGCACCAGCAGCGCCTGATTGGCGCCGGCCAGCGCCCGCGAGGTGTAGGTGCCGCCGACGTACTTGGCCACCACCGGCACGGTGGCGGCGTAGTAGCCCAGGCCGCGCTGCAGGTTGCGGCGGTAGATGCTGAGGTCATCCCCCGCCGGCAGCGTGCGGGCCTGCGTGCGCGTCCACAGTTCACGGGCGATTTTCAGCTGGCGCTGCGCGTGGGCCAGCGGGTCGTCGCTCAGGTCGCGCTGGTTGACCAGCGGGTCGATGCCGGCGATGTCTTCGTCGGTCGAATAGGCCAGCGCGGGGTTGCTGTTGCTCTGATCGGCCAGCCGGGTCAGGTCGCCCTTCTCGGAGGCCGCCGGGAATTCGCGGTAGCCGTACTCGATGGCCCAGTGGTCGTAGGCGCCCAGGCTGGGCATCACGTAGTCGGCCGTGGCTTCGCCTTCCAGCGAGATGTTCAGGCCGTTGTAGTCCATCACCGAGTTCGACACGCCGTTGGCGGCCGTGAACCGGGGGTCGCGCAGTTGCGCGGCCGTGATGCTGGTCGAGGCGCGAAAGTTGTGGCGCAGGCCCAGCGCGTGGCCCACCTCGTGCATGGTCACGTCCTTCAGCGCGGCGGCCACGTAGCGCTCGGCCTGCGGGCTGTTGGGGTCGATCTCGCCGCGCATCTGCAGCAGTTCCAGGCCGGTGCTGGCCTCTTCCAGTGCGTCATGGCCGTAGCTGCACAGGTCCTCGGCCGTCAGGCCCGTCGGGCTGCCGGGGGCCGCGTTCATCGCCACGGCGGGCAAGGTTTCCCGGGTGCGCGTGCGTTCCAGGCGTGCCCAGTTCTCGGGAATGATGGCCGCGCCGCGCAGGATTTCGCCCGTGCGCGGGTCGCTCTGGCTCGGGCCGACCGCCGTCGCGCCCGGGCCTTCCAGGGCGAACCAGCGCACCGCCAGGATGTGGGTGCCTTCCAGCGACGACCAGTCGGCGTCCTGGGCCTGCTGCTCCACCGCGATGGCCTCCTTGAAACCGGCCCGTTCGAAGGCCTTGTTCCATTCCAGGATGGCCTCGCGCAGCGCGGGGCGCCACTTCTCGGGGATGTTGCGGTCCATCACCACGCGGATGGGCTTCTTGGGCAGCGACACCGCTGCCGCCGGGTCCTGCTTCTCCAGCCGCCAGCGGCGTATCAGGTGGGTGCGGCCATCGCCGCCGTTGTCGTTCGCCAGGTCGAAATAGGCCTCGGTGAAGTAGCCCACGCGCTGATCGGCGCGGCGCGTCTTCATCGGCTCCAGCGGCAGCGGCGCCAGCGTGTAGGTGTAGTGGATGAACAGGCTGCGTGCGTCGGGCACCACGCTGGGCGGGTTGGGCAGCGCGGCCGGGTTGGGTGGTGGCGCGCCCGGCGCGAAAACCGGCGGCGCCGGCAGCTTGGGCAGCGTGAAGTGCGACCGCATGGTGACGGCCGTGCCGTCGCCCGAGGTGCGCGTGCGTTCGACCGACGAATTGCTGCGGTCGTGCACATAGGGCAGGCGGTAGCTGGCTTCCAGTTGCGTCTGCGTGCCGGGGATGTCGCCACCCAGCAGGGCCTGCACGTCCACCAGCAGCGACTTGCGCGTGGGGTGGGCGGCAGCGGCCAGCGGGGCCACGCCGATCAGGCTTTCGGCATAGCTTTCGCTGACGGCGCGCGCCAGCGGCGTGCCATCGGGTGCGCGAACGAGCAGGTTGCGGGCCACCATCTGCACCGTGTTGCCGACGCGGCGCAGTTCCACCACCTGCTGGCGGCCGCCCATCAGACCGGGCCAGAAGCCGCGTTCACCCAGGCCGCTGGCCAGCGAGGCGCTGAGGAAAAAGGGCTGGTTCAAGCGCTCGGCAGGAATCTCCAGCCAGGTCTTGTCGTCCTTGGTCCAGACCGTCAGGTAGCCGGCCTTGCTGGTGGCGTCGCGCGTGACGTCGGCGAAAGGCGCCGGTGTGCCCGGCGGCACGGCTGGCGTGGTGCGCACCAGCGGCGCGGAGGCCGCGCCCGCCGACCCGGCAGGGCGGGCTGCAGCGACCGCCCCGGCCGCCGCCGGCGAGGCAGCGCTAGCAGCGCTGGCAGCGCTAGCAGCGCTAGCAGCGCTAGCAGCGCTAGCGGCGGGCTCGGGCGGCGTGCCAACGCTGGCGCAGCCGGCCAGCAGGGCCGCGACTGCGCTCAGCCAGGCGGGCCCGGCGAGGGCAGAACGGGACGGGGCGTCAGGCGACTGCGACGAACGTGACATGGGACCATCCTGCGAATTCGAAGCGCGGGACCATATCGCAAATCGGCGCCCGGCCTTTCAGGCTCGGGCGTTCAACGCGGCCAGCAGTTGTTCGTGGATGCCGCCGAAAGCCCCGTTGCTCATGCACAGCAGGTGGTCGCCGGGGCGGGCGGTCTGGGCGACCTCGGCCACCAGCGCTTCGACGCTGTCGCGCACCACGGCCTTGGGGCCCAGCGGCGCCAGCGCCTGCGCGGTGCTCCAGCCGTAGTTGCCCTGCAGGCAGAAGCTCAGGTCGGCCTCTTCCAGCGCCCAGGGCAGCAGGGCCTTCATCGTGCCCAGCTTCATGGTGTTGGAACGCGGTTCGAAGACGGCCAGGATGCGCCCGCCCACGCCCACCTTGCGGCGCAGGCCGTCGATGGTGGCGCGCAGGGCCGTCGGGTGGTGCGCGAAGTCGTCGTAGACCTTGACCTCGCCGTCGCCCAGCGCGACGCTGCCGCGCAGTTCCAGCCGGCGGCGCACGTTCTGGAAGCTGGCCAGCGCGGCGCAGGCCGCCTCGGGCGCCACGCCCACGTGCTCGGCCGCGCCGATGGCGGCCAGCGCGTTCATCTGGTTGTGTTCGCCCAGCAGCGCCCATTCGACGCGGCCCAGCTTCAGGCTGCCGCGCAGCACGTCGAAGGAGGGCGGCTCGCCGCGCGCGCACAGGCCGCCCGGTTCTTCGCGCTTGGTGCCGAAGCGCAGCACCTCGCTCCAGCAGCCGCGTGCCAGAACGCGGGCCAGCGCGGCGTCGCGCGCATTCACCAGCAGCCGGCCGGTGGACGGCACGGTGCGCACCAGGTGGTGGAACTGCGTCTCGATGCTGGCCAGATCGGGGAAGATGTCCGCGTGGTCGTGTTCCAGGTTGTTCAGGATGGCGGTGCGCGGCCGGTAGTGGACGAACTTGCTGCGCTTGTCGAACAGGGCCGTGTCGTACTCGTCGGCTTCGATGACGAAAGGCGAGCCCGGCGCCACCGCGCCCAGCCGCGCCGAGACGCCGAAGTTCAGCGGCACGCCGCCGACCAGGAAGCCCGGTCGAGCTTGGGAATTCGGCCCGGCCTGGTCCAGGATCCAGGCCAGCATGGCCGTCGTCGTGGTCTTGCCATGGGTGCCCGCCACGGCCAGCACATGGCGGCCCTGGAGCACGTTTTCAGCCAGCCATTGCGGGCCGCTGGTGTAGGGCGCGCCGGCGTCGAGGATGGCTTCCAGCAGCGGGAAGCCGCGCGTGACCACGTTGCCGATGACGAAGACGTCGGGACGCAGGGCCAGTTGGTCGGCGCCGTAGCCTTCGATGACGTCGACGCCCAGGGCGCGCAGCTGGTCGCTCATCGGCGGGTAGACGCCGGCGTCGCAGCCGGTGACGCGGTGGCCGGCTTCGCGGGCCAGGGCGGCCAGGCCGCCCATGAAGGTGCCGCAGACACCCAAGATATGTATGTGCATGATCATTTATTCTAGATTTCGGCCCGCGCAGGCCTGCCGCCCATGCGGCCCATTCAAGCCCTGAAGCTCTGCCTGGCGACCCATTCCTGGCCGGGCGCCAGGATCACGGGTTCGCCGATTTGCGCCGCTTCCACGCACAGCATGTCCAGCCAGTCGCCGTCGGGCAGGTCGGCCAGTGCCACGGCCTTGGTCGGACCGGGGTTCCACACCACCAGGTCGTCAAAACCTTCGCGGCTAATCTGCAGGCGTCCTGCGGGGCAGACCAACTGCTGCGTGCCCCTGGCGCCCCAGTAGATGCGGTCGATCTCGCCGGCAAAGCCGAAGGGGTCGAGTTCCTGTTGCTGCTGGTGGCCGGTCAGGCTGTCGGTGTAGCGCGCGCCCAGCAAGCCGCCCAGCTGCGTGCGCTGCAGGTCACCCACGGCCAGGTAGGTGTGCAGCGCGGCGCTGAAATCGAAAGTCGCGTCGCCGCTGTTGCTGATGGCCAGCTCGATGTCGAGTTGCTGACCGCTGAGGCTGAAGCTGAGTTCGGCCTCGAAGGCGTGGGGCCAGATGGCGCGGGTGGCCGCGTCGTCGCTCAGGCGCAGCACGCCGATGACGATGCCGCTGCGCTCGGCACCTTCCAGCCACTGCCAGTCACGGTTGCGGGCCAAGCCGTGGCGCGGCAAGGGGCCGCGCTGTTCGAACTGCGGAAAGATCACCGGCACGCCACCGCGCACGGCCTGGCCCGGTCCGGCCTCGGCCATGGGTGACACGTAGAGGCGTTCATGACCGCCGGCCGGTATCCAGCTGACCAGGGTGGCACCGTGCAGCAGCACCGTGGCCTGGGCGCCGCAGGGCGCACGCAGCCACATCGCGGGCTGCCCCAGCGCCGTGGTCGGCTTGATCATGCCGACAGGCTGGCGCTGTGCAGGGCGGCGCGTGAGGCTTCCAGCGTGGTCGCGATGTCCTCGGCGCTGTGCGCCGCGCTGACGAAACCGGCTTCGTAGAGCGCCGGCGCCAGGTAGACGCCGCGGCCGAGCATGGCGTGGAAGTAGGCGTTGAAGCGCTTCGGGTCGGTGGCCATCGTGCCGCCGTAGTTCTGCGGCAGGGCCTCGGCGAAGAAGAAGCCGAACATGCCGCCCTGGCAGTCGCCGACAAAAGGCACACCCGCGTCGCGCGCCACGCCTTCGAGGCCGCGCACCAGGCTGGTCGTGCGCGCCGACAGCGCGTCGAAAAAGCCCGGCTTGCTGATTTCCTTCAGCGTGGCCAGGCCGCAGGCCGTGGCCACCGGATTGCCGCTGAGCGTGCCGGCCTGGTAGACCGGGCCGAGTGGCGCCAGCAGGCTCATCACGTCCTTCTTGCCGCCGAAAGCCGCCAGCGGCATGCCGCCGCCGATGACCTTGCCGAAGACGCTGACGTCGGGCGCGAAGCCGGGGATCAGCGCGGCGTACAGGCTCTGCGCACTGCCCAGCGCGACGCGAAAGCCCGACATCACTTCGTCGAACACCAGCAGCGCGCCGTGCTGGGTGCACAGCTCGCGCATGCGGGTCATGAAGGGCAGGCTGGCGCGCACGAAGTTCATGTTGCCGGCGATCGGTTCGACCATCACGCAGGCCAGCTCGGGCCCGTGCTCGGCGAAGCAGGCCTCCAGCTGCGCGACGTTGTTGTATTCCAGGACCAGCGTGTGCTTGACCACGTCGGCTGGCACGCCGGCGCTGGTCGGATGGCCGAAGGTGGCCAGGCCCGAACCGGCCTTGACCAGCAGCGCGTCGGCGTGGCCGTGGTAACAGCCCTCGAACTTGACGAACTTGCTGCGGCCGGTGGCGCCGCGTGCCAGGCGCAGCGCGCTCATGCCCGCTTCGGTGCCGCTGCTCACGAGCCTGACCTGTTCCACGCTGGGCACCAGCGCGATGATGGCTTCGGCCAGTTCGATCTCACGCTCGGTAGGCGCACCGAAACTGAAGCCGTCCTCGGCGGCCTTGTGCACCGCTTCCAGTACCGCCGGGTGGCCGTGGCCCAGGATCATCGGGCCCCAGGAGCCGATGTAGTCGATGTACTTCTGGCCCTCGGCGTCCCACAGGTAGGCGCCATGCGCCCGCTGGATGAAACGCGGCGTGCCGCCGACAGCGCGGAAGGCCCGCACCGGCGAATTCACGCCGCCGGGAATCACGCGTTGGGCGCGGGCGAACAACTCTTCATTCGACTTCATCGTGAACGGCTCTCAGTGAACACGCCGGGGCGCGCCTTTGTTGCTGGGGTCTTCGGGTTCGGGTTCGGGCATCCCGCCTTCTTCCATCTCGTCTTCATCGGGTGGCGGCAAGGCCCAGAAGAAGCGGTCGGGGACGATCTGGCCCATGCCGGGGCGAAAGCCGGCGTCCAGGCTTTGGTCCAGGAAGGACAGGGCCTCGCCGACGGCGGCCTGCAGTTCGCTGCCGGCCGCCAGCAGCGCGGCCAGCGCGGCGGCCAGCGTGTCGCCCGCGGCCATGAAGGCGGTGTCGAAGCGCTCGAACTTCTCGCCCGTGATGGCCCCTTGCGCCGAAGCCAGCACGTTGTCGATGAACTGCTCGGGCCCCTGCGTCGACAGCTTGCCGGTGAGCATGATGCCGGTCACCAGCACGTAGCGCGTGCCGTGCTCGGCGGCGGCCACCGCCAGTTCGCGTGCCGAGGGCGGCCGCTCGCTGTCCCACTCGGGCAGCAGGAAGTCCTGCAGCGTCTTGTGGCTGCCCACCAGCACCTCGGTGGCGGGCAGGATCAGTTCGCGAAAGGCGTCGTGGTAGAGCTGCGACGGGTCTTCCTCCATCCAGCTCAGGTTGGGCAGGTAGGACACCAACGGGATCTCGGTGTAGTCGCTGAGGACCTCGGCCACCGCGCTGACGTTGTCGGCGCTGCCCAGGAAGCCCACCTTCCAGCCGGCGATGGTCACGTCTTCCAGGATGGTGCGGGCTTGCTCGGCCACCACATCGGGGTCGATCTCGTGCTGGTCGAAGGTGTCGGCGGTGTCGCGCATGACGATGCTGGTGACCACCGGCAGCGCGTGGGCGCCCATCGCGGCGATGGTGGCGACGTCGCCGGCTATGCCGCCGGCTCCGCTGGGGTCGCTGGCGTTGAAGCACATCACGCAGGCCGGCGGCGGCGGCTCGACGCCTGGATCTTCGGTGGCCGTGGCCGGTGTGGGTTCGGGGATCATGGGCAGGCCTGGTCGCGGGTTTCGGTGCGTTCGCTCAGGGTGTCCGGCGGGACTTGTGCGCCGGTCTGCAAGACCGTGACCAAGCTCCAGCGGCTTCTGAAGAACAAGATGTAGGTGCTGACAATTCCGGGAAATTCGCCGGAAATCGGTGGCTACAATCCGGATCCATTGTAGTGAGGTGATGGTCTGAACGTGAGCGAACCGAGTACCTGGATGTGCCTGATCTGTGGTTGGATCTACAGCGAAGTCGACGGCGATCCGGAGCACGGTATCGCACCGGGCACCGCGTGGGCCGCGGTCGACATGAATTGGACTTGCCCCGAGTGTGGCGCCCGCAAGGAAGATTTCGAAATGATCGCGGTCTAGCTGGCGCCCGAGGGCCGAGGCCCGCGCTGCTGAGGTCCGTTGAGGAGTGAGCGCTTGGAGATACAGGCACCTGCGGGCGCGATCGGCAGTACCGAGGTGGCCATGGGCGCCAAGGTGCTGGTCATCGACGACAGCAACACCATCCGGCGCAGCGCCGAGATCTTTCTGCGCCAGGGCGGCCATGAAGTGCTGCTGGCCGAAGACGGTTACGACGCGCTGGCCAAGGTCAGCGACCACGACCCCGACATCATCTTCTGCGACATCCTGATGCCCCGCCTGGATGGTTACCAGACCTGCGCCATCATCAAGCGCAATCCCCGGTTCGCGCATGTGCCCGTCATCATGCTGTCGTCCAAGGACGGCTTGTTCGACAAGGCGCGGGGTCGCATGGTCGGATCGGAAGATTACCTGACCAAACCTTTCACCAAAGAGCAGTTGCTGCGCGCCGTGGACGCCTACAGGCGCACCACGCGCTGAGCTGCGGGACCCAGCAAGGACAAGCAGATGCCGATCCACAAGATCCTCGTCGTCGACGACTCCAAGACCGAGTTGCACCACCTGTCCGATGTGCTGGGCCGGCGCGGCTACAGCGTGCGCACGGCCGAGAACGGCGACGAAGCCATGCGTCGCCTGGCCGAGGACAAGCCCGACCTGATCCTGATGGACGTGGTGATGCCCGGTCAGAACGGTTTCCAGCTGACGCGCAGCATCACCCGCGACCCGCGCTACGCGAACGTGCCGGTGATCATGTGCACCAGCAAGAGCCAGGAAACCGACAAGGTGTGGGGCATGCGACAAGGCGCGCGGGACTACATCGTCAAGCCGGTGAGCACCGAAGAGTTGATGACCAAGATCAAGTCCTTCGACTGATGGCCAACCGGGAAGCCCTGCGCGAACTGCAAGCCCGCCTGGCCCTGCGCCTGCAGCAGGCGCGGTCCGAGGTGCAGGTGCGGTCTTGGCTGGCGATCGAGTGCGCCGGCCAGGGTCTGCTGGTGCCGCTGTCCACGGCGGGCGAGATCTTTTCCGTCGCCAAGCTCTTGCCGGTGCCGCACACCCAGGCCTGGTTCATGGGCGTGGCCAATTTGCGCGGCAGGCTGCACGGGGTGGTCGATCTGGCTGCCTTCCTGGGCTTGCGCGCGCCGAGCGCGGCGCAAGCGCTGCGTGAGCAATCGCAGCTGCTGACTTTCAATGCCAACCAGGGCGCGCATTGCGCGGTGCTGGTCGATCGACTGGCCGGCTTGCGCAAGGCCACGCAGCTGACCGAGGTGACCACCGACGCCAGCGCCAGACCGACCTTCGCCCGCGCCCGCTGGCGTGACGCCGACGGTCGCCTCTGGCAGGAGATCGATCTCGGGGATCTGGCACGCAACGAGCAGTTCCTGGCCATCGCGGCATGAGCGCGGCCTACCGATACCCGATTGCAGAGCAGGCTCGCGCCGCGTGCAGCAACGCCCAGCGTGGCTGTTTGCGTCTGTGCGGCGGCACCCCAGAGAGGACGACATGAGTTTTCTAGACCGGTACCAGGGCAATCCCCGCACCCGCGCCGCCGACGAGGCGCCGGATGCGCAGAAGTTCGACGAACTCGCGCCACCCGACAACCCCATGGAAGCCACGGTGCGTCTGGGTCAGAGCACCTTGTCGCCGCCCGTCGCGCCTGACATGGACGACGGGGCTTCCATCATCTCCGCGGCCGCGCCGTCGGAAATGGCCGGTGACTTCAACGACAGCCGCGAGCCCGGCGTGGCCGCCGAAGGCCCCCGTTTCGACAGCGGGCTGCCGCTGATCGGCGCCTGGCCGATGGCCCGCCAGCAACGCAGCCTGGCCCTGCTGTTCGCCGCCGGCCTGCTGGGGCTGCTGGTCTGGGCCGGCCTGTGGCTGACCGCCAGCGGCCGCAGTGCCGACCAGGTCGGCGCGGCCGGCCAGGCCAGTACGCAGTCGCAACGCCTGGCCAAGTCCGTGTCGCAGGCGCTGGTGGGCAATGCCTCGGCCTTCGGCGAAGTCAAGGACAGCATCGCCGTGCTGGTGCGCAATGTGCGGGCGCTCAAGAACGGCGACAGCGACATCGCCGCCGCCCCGTCGCGGCTGCAAGACCCGGTCGACAAGCTGCTGCCGCTGATCGACCGCGCCGAGAAGGCATCGGCCACCGTGATGGGCCAGCAAAAGACACTGACCCAGGTCGGCCAGGCGCTGCGCGCCATCAACCGCCAGAGTGCCGATCTGCTGGAAACGGCCGAGACCGTCTCTTCGCTGAAGCTGCAAAGCGGCGCTTCGGCGGTGGAGTTGTCGGCGGTGGGTCAGTTGGTGATGCTGACCCAGCGCATCGGCAAGGGCGCCAACGAGTTCCTGACCAACGAGGGCGTCAGCGCCGAGGCGGTGTTTCTGCTCGACAAGGACCTGAAGGCCTTCCGCGAGATCTCCCAGGGCGTGCTCAACGGCAGTGCCGAACAGCGCTTGCCGGGCACGCGGGACGCGCAGCAGCGCGAGCGGCTGCAGCAGCTGCTGGCCCAGTACGAGCAGACCCGCACCGAGGCCAGCGCCATCCTGGGCAACCTGAAGGGGCTGGTCGCCGCGCGCGAGGCGCAGACCCAGGTGGTGGTGGACAGCGAACCGCTGCGCCTGGCGCTGGACACCCTGCAGAAGGATCTGGCTGTCGAAGGGGGCCTGAATGCCACCCGCCTGGGGTCGGGCCTGCTGGCGCTGCTGGCGCTGGTCGCCGGCGGTCTGGGCCTGCTCAAGCTCTTTGTCATCGACCAAAAGGGGCGCATGCGGGTGGCCGATGTGCAGCGCCTGGAAGCCGAGCGGCAGGAGCTGGAAGCCAAGCGCGTCAACGACGCCAACCAGGCGGCCATCCTGCGCCTGATGAACGAATTGCAGACGGTGGCCGAAGGCGACCTGACGCAGCAGGCCACGGTGACCGAAGACATCACCGGCGCCATCGCCGACTCGGTGAACTACACCGTGGAAGAACTGCGTACCCTGGTGGCCCAGGTGCAGAGCACGGTCGGCCGGGTGACCGAGACGACGGCGCGGGTGGAAGAGACCTCCACCGAGCTGCTGGCGGCTTCGGGCGAACAATTGCGAGAAATCCGCGACACCGGCGACTCGGTGCTGAAGATGGCCGGCCGCATCAACGATGTCAGCGCCCAGGCCCAGGAAACGGCGCAGGTGGCGCGCCAGTCGCTGCAGGCGGCCGAGACCGGCCTGACGGCGGTGCAGAACGCCATCGGCGGCATGAACGCCATCCGCGACCAGATCCAGGACACGTCCAAGCGCATCAAGCGGCTGGGCGAGTCGTCGCAGGAGATCGGCGAAATCACCGAGCTGATTTCCGACATCACCGAACAGACCAACGTGCTGGCGCTGAACGCGGCCATCCAGGCCGCGTCCGCCGGTGAAGCCGGGCGCGGCTTCAGCGTGGTGGCCGAAGAAGTGCAGCGGCTGGCCGAACGCTCGGGTGACGCCACGCGGCAGATTGCGGCCATCGTGCGCACCATCCAGACCGACACCCAGGACGCCGTTGGCGCCATGGAACGCAGCACGCAGGGCGTGGTCGAGGGCGCGCGGCTGTCGGACGCGGCCGGCGCCGCCTTGGGCGATATCGACCGCGTCACCCGCGAACTGTCCGAACTGATCGGGCGCATCTCCAATGAGGCCCTGCGCGAAGCCGAGTCGGCCAACGTCTTGGCGGCCAACATCCAGCACATTTTTGCCGTCACCGAACAGACCTCGGAGGGCACCCGTTCGACCGCCCAGATGGTCCGCGAGCTGGCCTTGACGGCCGAGGAACTGAAGACCTCGGTCTCGCGGTTCAAGATCGCCTGACCCGCGGACCGGCCTGAGGCAGCGAGCACCCGCATGTCCGAGACGCAAGCGACCCACGACAACGGCGACCCTGAAGGGGTGGTCGAGGCCGGTGACGACCTCAGCGCGCTGTCCTGGGTGCAGGCCGAGTTGCGTCGCTCCCTGGAGGCGGCGCACAAGGCCCTGCGCCGGCATCTGAAAGAGGCCGAGGCGGCGCGCGGTTCGGATCTCGGCAGCGTCGACCCGGCGGTGTTGCGCGCGGCACGCAACCAGTTGCACCAGAGCGTGGGCGCCTTGCAACTGGTCGGTCTGCCCGCCGCCGCGGAGATGCTGCGCGCCAGCGAGGCCGCGGTCAGCCGCCTGGTGGCCAAGCCGGCACTGGTCGACGGGGCTGCGGTCGAAACCATCGAGAAGTCGTCCTTTGCCTTGCTCGACTTGCTGGGCCGCCAGCTGGTCGACAAGCCGGTCTCGCCGGTGATGCTGTTCCCGCAATACCGCGCGGCGCTGCAGCTGGCTGCGGCCGAGCGCATCCACCCGGCTGACCTGTGGATGCTGGATTGGCAGTGGCACGCCTTGCCGGCCGACGTCCGCGCCGATCCGGTGGCCGCCGATGACGCCGCGCGCAGCGCGATGGAAACGCTGGTGCTGGCGCTGATGCGGCCCAGCGCGGCCGACGGCGGGCGGGCGGTGCTGATGCAGATGAGCGACCTGTGCGCCGGGCTGGGCATGGGCGCGCGCGGCGAGGCCGATGGCGACGCCCAAGGGGCCAGCTTGTGGCAACTGGCCGCCGCGGTCTTCGAGGCCGAGTCGCTCGGCCTGCTGGCGGTCGACGTCTATGCCAAGCGTGTCGCCTCGGGCATGCTGGCGCAGTTGCGCCAGCGCATCAAGGGGCCCGCCGAGCTGTCTGCCCGGCAAGCGCATGACCTGCTGTTCTTCTGCAGCCACGCCCGCCTGCCGGATGACGCGGCCGACGCGCCCCGGTTGATGGCGGTGCGCCGGGCCTGGCAGCTGGACCGCCACCCGACCGCCGACTACGAGACAGCCTGCCTGGGCCGCTACGACCCGGCCGTGCTGCTGCTGGCGCGCAAGCGCGTCGCCATCGCCCGCGATTCCTGGTCGGCCGTGGCCGGGGGCGACCTGCGTCGCCTGGGTGGCCTGTCCGAACAGTTCACGTTGATGGGTGTATCGGTACAGCGCCTGTTCCCGCAAGGCGAGACCCTGGCGCAGGCGCTGCAGGCCGTGGTCACGCAGGCCACGGCAAGCCCTGCCGAGCCACCGCCGGCTCTGGCCATGGAAGTGGCCACAGCCATCCTGTACATCGATGCCTCGCTGGAAGACGGGCAGTTCGACCACCCTGAACTGGCCAGCCGCGTGCAGCGCCTGGCCCACCGCATCGACGACGTGCGTGGCGGCGCAGACCCCCAGGCGCTGGATGCCTGGATGGAAGAGCTGTACCGCCGCGTGTCCGACCGACTGACCATGGGCAGCGTGGTGCAGGAACTGCGTGCGTCCTTGTCCGAGGTCGAAAAGCAGATCGACCAGTATTTCCGCGAGCCTGCACAGCGCGGCCTGCTGATCCCGGTGCCGGGCCAGTTGTCGGCCATGCGCGGTGTGCTGTCGGTGCTGGGCATGGACCAGGCCTCGCAAGCCGCCCTGCACATGCGCGACGAGGTCGAGGCGCTGGCACAGACCGAAGTCGATCCGCAGCGCGCCGTGCGCACCGGCACCTTCGACCGCCTGGCCGACAACCTGGGTGCGCTGAGCTTTCTCATCGACATGCTCAGCGTGCAGCCGCAGCTGGCCAAGTCGATGTTCCGCTTCGACCCGGCCACGGGCAGCCTCAGTGCGGTGATGGGACAGAGCGAACGCGTCGCGGCTTACGCGGCCTTCGAGACCGACGCGCCTGAACTGCACTTCGACGCCAGTCTGGTGGCCGATGCGCTGCCGGGCAGCGCGGCGCCTTTCGTGTCGTCGGTGTCGTCCGTGCCGTCCGTGGTGGCCCGTGCGGGCTGGGCTGTTCCCACCAGTCCCCAGGCGCCGGCGCCGGTCGACTCGCTCGCAGCGGCGCCGGCGGCGCCCGGGCCGGTGTGGTCCCCGCCCGCCACCACGGGCCTCGAGGACGACGTGGAGATGCGCGACATCTTCATCGAGGAAGCGCGCGAGGTCATCGCCGAGGCGCAGGCGGCGCTGGAACGCCTGGCCGACGCGCCCGAGGACAGCGGCGACCTGACCGGGCTGCGCCGCGCCTTTCACACCCTCAAAGGCAGTTCACGGATGGTCGGGCTGCGCGATTTCGGCGAAGCCGGCTGGGCCTGCGAGCAGCTGTACAACGACCGCCTGGCGACCGCGCCGCGCATGGACAACCCGCTGCGCATGGTGACCGCCGAGGCCCTGGCCTACCTGGCCGACTGGACCGAGGTCATCGCCGATGGCCGGGTGGGGCTGCACCAGGCCGCCGATCTGGCGCGGGCTGCCGACGCCCTGCGCCTGCGCGGCGAGCGCCTGCCCATCGCCCTGCCTGCCGCGGCCGGGCCGCCCGAGATGCCGCTCGCCGCCATGCCGGCCTTGCCGGTCGTGGCTTCGGACAGCCTGCTGTCGCTGGATTTCGACCTCATCGACGAACCGACGGCGCCCAGTGCGGTCGAACAGACGCTGTCGCTGAACACGCTGAACACCCTGAGCCAGCGCGTGCCTGGTCTGCCGCTGGCTTCCGACCTGGACTTCGACAGCCCCACCCCGCCAGCCCCCGGGGTCCCGGAAGAGATTCCTTTCGACTTCGACCTCGACACCCTGGATCAGCCTGAGGTGATGGCCGACGCCCAGGCCACCGCGCTGTTGCCGCACGGCAGCGGCAGCGACAGCTTGTTGAACCTGCCGCTGTTGCCCGCGCTTGCGGACCTGACGGCGCCGGCACCCGCGATGCCCGCCATTCCCGAGGCCGAGGCGCTGGAAATCGACTTCGACGAGCTGGGCGACCTCTTTGGCACCGCGGCCGTCCCTGCACCGGCCCTTGAGGAGCCCGTGCTGCTGTGGCCCGAGGCGGCTCAGGCGCCTGCAGCCCCTGTCGCCGAGCCCGCGCCTGAGCCTGGGCCTGAACCTGAGCCCGCAGCGGAGCCTGCAGCAGAGGCCGAGCGGCCCGCCGAAGCGGATGACGGCGAAGACGTCAAGGTCATCGGGCCGCTGCGCATCGGCATCCCGCTGTTCAACATCTACCTCAACGAGGCCGACGAGCTGTCGCGCCGCCTGGGCACCGAACTCGCCGAGTGGGCGCTGGAGTGGGAGCGTCATCCGGTGCCCGAGACCACGTCGGCGCTGGCGCATCAACTGGCCGGCAATTCGGCCACCGTGGGTTACGCCGGCCTGTCGGCCCTGGCCCGTGCCCTGGAAAACGCGCTGCTGCGCTCGCACGCCCAAGGCCCGGGGCGGCCCGGCGAGGCCGCGCTGTTCAACGAGGCGGTCGAAGACATCCGCCGCCTCCTGCATCAGTTTGCAGCCGGGTTCTTGCGCGATGTGGCAGCGGACCTGATGGAGCGGCTGCTGGCCCATGAGCACCTGCCGGTGGTGCCGGCCGAGCCCGATGCGGCGATCGTCGACGCCATCGACACCGAGCTCTTTCCCATCTTCGAGGAAGAAGCCGAAGAACTCCTGCCGCAGTTGCAAACGCGCCTGAGCCACTGGCAGAACCAACCCGACAGCCCGGACGCGGCGATGGCCTGCATGCGCACGCTGCACACGCTGAAGGGCGGTGCCCGCCTGACCGGCGCGATGCGGCTGGGTGAATTGGCGCACCAGCTGGAGACCGCCATCGAAACCCTGGCCGATCGCGGCCGGGCGCAGGCCTTCGAACTGGCACCTTTGCTGGCGCAGGCCGACGCGATGAGCGCGGCTTTCGATGCCCTGCGCAAGCCGCGCCCCGCGCAGGCCGCGGTGGCCGAGCCGCCGTCTCCCCGGGCCGCCGAGCCCATCGCCGAGCCCATCGCCGAAGCGATCACCCCAGCGATCACCGAAGCCGTCGTCGAACCGGTCATCGAAGCAGTCATCGAAGCGGTCACGGCGCCTGCGCCCGCCGCCGCCGCGAGCCGCCCCGACGCACTGCCGCCGCCTGCGCCGATCATCCCGGCGCCGGTGTCCATCGACTGGCAGCGCTTTGCCTCGGAAGCGGACCCGGCGCTGCCGGCCGCCGAGCGCGCCAGCGCCGGCACGGCTGCCGTGGTGCGCGTGCGCGCGGGGCTGCTCGACCGCCTGGTCAACCAGGCCGGCGAGGTCAGCATCACGCGGTCCCGCATCGACACCGACGTCAAGCTGATGCAGTCTTCGCTGGGCGACCTGACCGACAGCCTGGAGCGCATGCGCCGCCAGCTGCGCGACATCGAATTGCAGGCCGAGACGCAGATCACCACCCGCATCGAGGCCGCCAAGGCGGCCGCCCAGGCCTTCGATCCGCTGGAAATGGACCGCTTCACCCGCTTCCAGGAGCTGACGCGCTTCATGGCCGAGTCGGTCAACGACGTGGCCACGCTGCAGCGCAGCCTGCAGCGCACCCTGCAGTCGACGGAAGACGAACTGGCCGCCCAGGCGCGGCTGACGCGCGAACTGCAGGACGACCTGTTGCGCACGCGCATGACCGAGTTCGACAGCATCGCTGAACGGCTGTCGCGCACCGTGCGGCAGGCCGCCAAGGAGACCGCCAAGCAGGTCAGGGTGGACCTGGTCGGTGGCGCCATCGAAGTCGACCGCGGCGTGCTCGAACGCATGGTGGGCGCTTTCGAACACCTGCTGCGCAACAGCGTGGCGCACGGCATCGAAGCGCCCGCCGCGCGCAGCAAGGCCGGCAAGGACGCGACGGGCGTCATCACCATCACCGTGGCCCAGGCGGGCAATGAAGTGGCGGTCGAGTTCGCCGACGACGGCGCCGGGCTGGACCTGGCGCGCATCCGCAGCCGGGGCATCGAACGCCAACTGATCGCCGCCGATGCCCCGGCCAGCGACGCCGACCTGGCCGACCTGATCTTCGCGCCGGGTTTCAGCACCGCCCAGACCATCACCGAACTGGCCGGACGCGGCGTCGGACTGGACGTGGTGCGGGCCGAAGTCAACGCCATGGGCGGGCGCATCGAAACCTTCAGCCAGCCGGGCCTCGGCACGCGCTTGCGTTTGCTGCTGCCGCTCACGACGGCCGTCACCCAGGTGGTGATGCTGCGCTGTGGCGACCTGCACACCGCCGTGCCCTCGCCGCTGATCGAGCTGGTTCGTCGCGTGCCGCGCGCCGACCTCGAAGCCGCCTATGCCTGCGGCAGCTACACCTATGGCGACGAGCAGCTGCCGTTCTTCTGGCTGCCGACCTTGCTGCGCACGGGCTCGCGCGGCAGCGTCAGCGGCCGCAGCGAAACCGTGGTCATCGTGCGCAGCGCCGCGCAGCGCGTGGCCGTGCACGTCGATGAAGTCGTCGGCAACCAGGAAGTGGTGGTCAAGAACGTCGGCCCGCAACTGGCGCGCCTGCCCGGTCTGGCTGGCGTGACGATCCTGCCCTCGGGGGGGGTCGCGCTGATCTACAACCCGGTGGCGCTGGCCACCCTGTATGGCGAAGCCGCCCGCGCCAGCCAGTTGCAGCAGCCGTTGCGCGCCGCCGACGAGGCGGACGAGACCCTGCAGCAGGCCGGGCAGCTGCCGCTGGTGCTGGTGGTCGACGACTCGCTGACGGTGCGCCGCGTGACCCAGCGCCTGCTGGTGCGCGAGGGCTACCGCGTGGCGCTGGCCAAGGACGGGCTGGACGCGCTGGAGCGGCTGGCCGAAGAGCGGCCTTGCGTGTTGCTGTCGGACATCGAGATGCCGCGCATGGACGGCTTCGACCTGGTGCGCAATGTGCGCGCCGATGCCAGGCTGGCGGGTTTGCCGGTGGTGATGATCACCTCGCGCATCGCCCAGAAGCACCGCGACTACGCCGCCGAGCTGGGCGTGCAGCACTACCTGGGCAAACCGTTCTCCGAAGAGGAACTGCTGGCGCTGGTGGCCCGCTACGCCCGCGTCGCCGTGTCGATTTGAGCGGCGCTGCCCTGCCGTTACCTTGAAAGAAAGTGCAGCTTGACGCCGTCGCCATCGCGTTCGCCATCGTGCCCACGCCCATGCCCACGCCCGCAGCCCGTCCGCACCGGGCTGATCTGGCTGGCCCTGACGACCCTGTTGTGCGCCTGCGCCGGCGGGCCCGCAGCCCGCCGCGACAGCCCCGCTGGCGGTGAACCGGCCGCGGCGGTGACCCCGGCCCTGCCGGCCGACTGGCAGGCGCCGCATGTCACGGGTGGCCCGGCCTTGCCGGCCAGCGACAGCAGCTGGGCCGGCTTTGGCGACCTGCTGCCCGAGCTCATCGCAGCGGCGCAGAGCGCCAGCCCCAGCGTGTCCAGCGCCGCCGTGCGCATCGCCCAGGCCCGCGCCAGCCGCGTGGCGGCTGCTGCGGCCCTGCTGCCCAGCCTGGACCTGCAGGCCCAGGCGCTGCAGACCCGCACCGTGCCGCGCGGCGGGGCCACCGCCAGCGCGCAGATCGGGCTGCAGTCGGCCTGGGAGATCGACCTCTTCGGCGGCGGCGCTGCCGGGCGCGACGCCGCGCAAGCCCGCTGGCAGGGCGCCCAGGCCGGCTGGCACGAAGCCCGGCTGGCGGTGGCCGCCGAGGTGGCCAGCAGCCATGTCGCGCTGGGCGCCTGCGAAGCGCAGACCCGGCTGGTCGTGGAAGACGTGCAGTTGCGCAGCGACACCGCCCGGCTGACCGAGCTCAGCGCCCAGGCCGGCTTCACGCCACCGGCCGACGCGGCCCTGGCCCGCGCCGGCGCGGCCAACGCGCGCAACCAGCTGGTCAGCCAGCGCGCTGCCTGCGACACCCTGCTGAAGTCGCTGGTCGAATTGACCGCCATCCCCGAGCCCGAACTGCGGCAGCGCTGGGCCGCGGACTTGCCGGCGCTGCGGGCGCCGCCCACCTTCACGATGGCGCTGGACCTGCCCGCCAGCCTGCTGGCGCGCCGACCCGACCTGCTGCAAGCCGAGCGCGCGGTGCTGGCCGCCGCCGGCGACCGCGCGCAGGCGGCGGCGCGCGAGCGGCCCCGTGTCAGCCTCAGCGGCTGGCTGGCCGGTGGCGCGGGGCGGGCCAGCGGCATCACCGCCAGCGGCGCGGTCTGGAGCTTCGGCCCCTTGTTGGTGGACTTCCCGCTCTTCGATGCCGGGCGGCGCGCCGCCGACACCGCGGCGGCCCGGGCGGCCTACGACGACAGCGTGGTGCAGTACCGCAGCCTGGCACGCCGCGCGGTGCGCGAGGTGGAAGTGGCGCTGGTGGCACTTGAGTCGGCCACGCAGCGGCAAAGCGACGCCGCCAGCGCGGCGCGCGACTTCGAGGTCTCGGTGCGCGCCACGGCGGCCCGCCAGCGCGCCGGCCTGGCCAGCCTGTTCGACCTGAGCGCCGCGCAGCGCAGCGCGGTCAGCGCCCAGAGCGTGCTGATCGACCTGCAGCGCGAACGGGCCACGGCCTGGATCAGCCTCTACCGCGCCCTGGGCGGCGGCTGGGACACCGCCACGCTGAGCGCCGCCGCAACGGCAGCACCCTGGCCATGACTTTGCAGACCGTGAAAACACCTTCCGAGACCGACGCCATGCCCCACATCCAGCCCATCGCTGCCTTCAGGCTGCTGCTGACAACCGTCTCGCGCCTGAGCTGGATCGCCGCTGCGGTGGTGGTGGTGGTGGGTCTGGCTGCGACCTGGATGGCGCGCGCCGCCGACGGCCAGCCGGCTGCGCCCGGCAAGACCGCCAGCAAGCCTTCGCTGACCGTCACGCTGACGCCAATGCAGCGCGCCGACCTGACGGTGACCGTCGCCGCCAACGGCAACGTCGCAGCCTGGCAGGAGGCCATCGTCGGCGCGGAAAGCAATGGCTGGCGGCTGGCCGAGGTGCGCGTCAACGTCGGCGACGTCGTCCAGCGCGGTCAGGTGCTGGCCACCTTCACGGCCGACATGGCCAACGCCGACCTGGCGCAAAGCAAGGCCGCCGTGGCCGAAGCCGAGGCCAACGCCGCCGACGCCGCGGCCAACGCTGCGCGGGCGCGCGAACTGCAGACCACCGGCGCGTTGTCGGCGCAGCAGATCAACCAGTACCTGACCGCCGAGCGCACCGCGCAGGCCCGGCTGGACGCGCAGCGCGCCAGCGCCCGGGTGCAGCAGTTGCGCCTGGCGCAGACCCAGGTGCTGGCGCCTGATGCGGGGGTGATCTCGTCGCGCAGCGCGACGGTGGGCGCGGTGGTGGCGGCCGGCCAGGAACTGTTCAGGCTGATCCGCCAAGGTCGCCTGGAATGGCGCGCCGAAGTGGCGTCCAGCGACCTGGGTCTGATCCAGCCCGGCATGGCCGTGCGCGTGACGACGGCCGGCGGCAGCACGGTGACCGGCAAGGTGCGCATGGTCGCGCCGACGGTGGACACGGCCACGCGCAACGGCATCGTCTACGTCGACTTGCCGGTGGCCCTGAAAGGCGGCGCGGAGGGCACCGGGCGCGCCCTGTCGGGCGCCCGCGCCGGCATGTTCGCGCGCGGCGAATTCGACATCGCCCGCAGCAGCGCCATGACGCTGCCGCAGACCGCCGTCCTGCTGCGCGACGGTTTCAGCTATGTCTTCAAGCTGGCCGCCGACAACAAGGTGCAGCAGGTCCAGGTCGGCGTGGGCCGGCGGCTCGGCGACCGCATCGAGATCACGCGCGGGCTGGACGCCAACGCCCGTGTGGTGGCAGCCGGCGCCGGCTTCCTGGGCGACGGCGACACGGTGCGGGTGGTCGACGCCCCCGCAGCGGCCCAGTGAACGGAGCCGTCGGATGAACGTTTCAGCCTGGAGCATCCGCAACCCGATACCGGCGGTGATGCTGTTCGTGATGCTCAGCGCCATCGGCCTGATGGGCTTCAATGCGATGAAGGTGCAGCAGTTCCCCGACATCGACCTGCCCACCATCACCATCAGCGCTGCGCTCCCCGGCGCCGCACCCGCGCAGCTGGAAACCGAGGTCGCGCGCAAGCTCGAAAACGCCGTCGCCGCGCTGCAGGGCGTGAAGAACATCTACACCAAGGTGCAGGACGGCGTGGCCTTGGTGACGGTGGAATTCCGCCTGGAGAAGCCGACGCAGGAAGCGCTGGACGACACCCGCGCGGCGGTGCAGCGCGTGCGCGCCGATCTGCCCGGCGAACTGCGCGACCCGGTCATCGCCAAGGTCGATCTGGCCGGCGCACCCATCCTGACCTACACCGTGGCGTCGAGCAAGATGGACGACGTGGCCCTGAGCTGGTTCGTCGACAACGACGTCAGCAAGGCCATCCTCAGCGTGCGCGGCGTGGGCAGCGTGGCCCGGGTCGGCGGTGTGTCGCGTGAGGTCCGCGTCGAGCTCGACCCGACCCGCCTGCTGGCCCTCAACGCCACCGCTGCCGACATCTCGCGCCAGCTGCGCGCGGTGCAGCAGGACGCGTCGGGCGGGCGCTCGAACGTGGGTGGCATCGAACAGGCTGTGCGCACCATCGCCACGGTGAAAAGCGCGGCCGAGCTGGCGCTGCTGGAGATCGCCCTGAGCGACGGCCGGCGCATCCGCCTGGACCAGGTCGCTACCGTCAGCGACACCGTGGCCGAGCAGCGCAGCGGCGCGCTGCTGAACGGCAAGCCGGTGGTCGGTTTCGAGGTCGTGCGCTCGCGCGGGGCCAGCGAGATGGCGGTGGCCGACGGCGTGCGCGCCGCGCTGGCCCGGCTGCGTGCGGCGCACGCCGACGTGGACGTGACCGAAGCCTTCAACTTCGTCGACCCGGTGGTCGAGAACTACCACGGCAGCATGGTCCTGCTGGTCGAAGGCGCGGCCCTGGCGGTGCTGGTGGTGTGGCTCTTTCTGCGCGACTGGCGGGCCACCCTGGTCGCCGCCACGGCGCTGCCGCTGTCCATCATTCCGACTTTCGGCGCCATGTATTACCTGTTCGGCTTTTCGCTGAACACGGTGACGCTGCTCAGCCTGAGCCTGGTGGTCGGCATCCTGGTCGACGACGCCATCGTCGAGATCGAGAACATCATGCGCCACCTGCGGATGGGCAAATTGCCCTATGACGCCGCGATGGAGGCCGCTGACGAAATCGGCCTGGCGGTGATTGCCACCACCTTCACGCTGATCGCCGTCTTCCTGCCCACCGCCTTCATGGCTGGCGTGCCGGGCAAGTTCTTCGTGCAGTTCGGCTGGACGGCGGCCATCGCGGTCTTCTTCAGCCTGGTCGTGGCGCGCGTGCTGACGCCGATGATGGCGGCCTACATCCTGAAGCCCCCGAAGCGTGAACACCGCGACGCGGACTGGATGACGCGCTATCTGGGCTGGGCCGGCTGGTGCCTGAAGCACCGCGTGCTGACGCTGGCCGCCGCGGCGGTGTTCTTCGTCGGCAGCTTCATGCTGGTGCCCTACCTGCCCACCGGCTTCCTGCCGCCCGACGACCTCAGCCAGACCCAGGTGACGGTGACCCTGCCGCCGGGCAGCAGCTACAGCCAGACCCTGGCCGCTGCCGAGCAGGCGAGAGAGCTGGTGCAGAAGAACGAACACGTGAAGATGGTCTACACGGCCATCGGCGGCGGCGCCACGGGCGGCAACACCTTCGACCCGGGCAGCGGTCTGGCCGATGTGCGCAAGGCCACGCTGACCATCAACATGACGCCGCGCCGTGAGCGCCACGGCGTCAGCAAGCAGCAGGTCGAAGGCCAGATGCGCGATTTGCTGGCCGTGCTGCCCGGCGCCCGCGTCAACGTCGGCTTCGGCCAGAGCAGCGAGAAGTACGTGCTGGTGCTGGCCGGCGAGGACGGCGCCACGCTGGGTGCCCATGCGGCGGTGGTGGAGCGCGAACTGCGCAGCATCCCCGGCATCGGCGCCGTCACCTCCAGTTCCAGCCTGGTGCGGCCCGAACTCATCGTGCGGCCCGATGCCGCCCGCGCCGCCGACCTGGGCGTGACCAGCGCGGCCATCGCCGACACCCTGCGCATCGCCACGGCGGGCGACTACGAGCTGAGCCTGCCCAAGCTCAACCTCAGCCAGCGCCAGGTGCCCATCGTCATCCGCTTGCCGGCCAGCGCGCGCGCCGACCTCAACCTGCTGACGCGTTTGCCGGTGCCGGGCAAGGCCGGGCCGGTGGCGCTGGGCAATGTGGCCACGCTGGCCATCGCCAGCGGGCCGGCGCAGATCGACCGCTACAACCGGCTGCGCAACGTCAACTTCGAGATCGAACTCAATGGCCAGGCCCTGGGTGAAGTCAAAGCGCAGGCGCTGCGCCTGCCCAGCCTGAAGAACCTGCCGCCGGGTGTGATCCAGACCGAGATCGGCGACGCCGAGGCGATGGAAGAACTCTTCGCCAGCTTCGGCCTGGCGATGCTGACCGGTGTGCTGTGCATCTACATCGTGCTGGTGCTGCTGTTCAAGGACTTCGTGCAGCCGGCCACCATCCTGGGCGCGCTGGTGCTGTCGATACCGGGGGCCTTTTTGGCGCTGTTCGTCACCCACACCGCGCTGTCCATGCCCAGCATGATCGGCCTGATCATGCTGATGGGCATTGCCACCAAGAACAGCATCCTGCTGGTCGACTACGTGATCCTGGCGCGCCGCGAACACGGCCTGGGCCGCATCGAATCGGTGCTGGACGCCTGCCACAAGCGCGCCCAGCCCATCGTGATGACGACCATCGCGATGGCCGCCGGCATGTTGCCGATTGCGCTGGGCATCGGCACCGACCCGAGCTTTCGCGCGCCGATGGCCATCGTCGTCATCGGCGGGCTGATCACTTCCACCTTCCTCAGCCTGCTGGTGATCCCGGTGCTGTTCACCTATGTGGACGACGCCATCGCGCTCAGCCAGCGGCTGGTCAAGCGCCGCGCCGCCGTGTCGGCTGCGGCCGCTGCCACGGAAGGTCAGGCATGAATGAAGGGCTGAAGTGGGGGCCGACGCAGCGGCCGACGCGGCGCGACTGCCTGCGCCTGGGCGCGGCGGCGGGTGTGGCCGCGGCTTTCCCGCTGCGGGCCATCGCGGGCGCCGAGGCGCCGTCCTTCGGGGCGATCGACCTCGACTGGGTCGACCCCTCGCGCCAGCGCCCGGTGCCGGTGCGCCTGTACCTGCCGAACACCACCGCCGCCGTGCCGCTGATGGTCTTCTCGCACGGCATCGGCGGATCGCGCACCGGTTACCGCTGGCTGGGCGAGCACATGGCCAGCCACGGCATGGCCAGCCTGCACCTGCAACACATCGGCAGCGACCGCCAGCTGTGGACCGGGGGCAGCGTCTTCAACATCGTCGGCCGGCTGCAGGCCGCAGCGCAGGACAGTGAGGCCATCGCCCGTGCGCTGGACCTGCGCTTCGGCCTGGACACGCTGCTGGCCAGCCCGCTGGGCGGGCGCATCGACGCGCGCCGCATCGTGGCCGCCGGCCACAGCTACGGCGCCAACACCACGCTGCTGGCCAGCGGCGCGCAGGTCGAACGCCAGGGCCGCGTCATCGACCTGCACGAGCCGCGTGTGAAGGCAGCCGTCGTGATCTCCGCGCCGCCCTTCTACGGCGACGCCGACCCGCGCAAGATCCTGGCCAGCGTGGCCGTGCCCAGTCTGCATGTCACGGCCACCGAAGACGTCATCCGCATCCCCGGCTACTACAGCGGTGCCGAAGACCGCGTGGCCGTGTTCGACGCCACCGGCGGCGCCCGCAAATGGCTGGCCGTCTACGAGGGCGGTTCGCACAGCATGTTCACCGACCGCACCGGCAGCGGCGGCGTCACGCTCAACCCGCAGGTCAAGGCGGCCACGCAGGCGCTGGTGCTGGCTTTCCTGCGCAGCGTGTTCGACGGCGACGAAGCCGACCTGGCCGGCTGGCCGCAGCGCCATGCGGCCCTGCTGGCCCGCTTCGTGACGCCGCGCGCGGGCTGAGTGGCCGGCCGGCGGCGGCGGGCCGATCTGGCGGCTGTTCGGCGCCTTGATTGTCTGATGCTGCCGGTATGGCGGGCGCATCATGGGTGCTCACCACCAGGCGAGGTTCATGAAGCCCCCACACCACGCGCATGCTGTCAGCGTTCAGCACGGCGACATGCCGTGTTCGGCGGCCAGCGGTTCGGCCTCGCTGGCCGGGGCTGCGGTCGAGCCGATCACCGTGCTCGATTCGCTGGTCACCCACATTGCTTTGCTGGATGCCCGCGGTGTCATCGTCTCAGTCAACCGCGCCTGGCGGCAGTTCGGCCTGGACAACGGCGCCACCGAGGCGCAGGCCAGCTCGGTGGGCGTCAGCTACCTCGAGGTCTGCAGCGCCGTCGATCCGCTGGCCCATGACGGCCAGGCCGCGGCCGCGCAGGCTGGCATCAGCAACGTGCTCGCCGGCCGCTTGCCGCTGTTCGAGATGGAATATCCCTGCAACGCGTCCAACGAACCCCGCCGCTTCCTGATGCGGGTGACGCCGCTGCGGGGCGCCCACGGCGGTGCGGTGGTGACGCACGACGACATCACGCGGCGCTGGCAGCTCGAGCACCAGCGCAGCCGGCTGATCGCCGAGTTGCAGACCGCCAACCGCGAGCTGAGCGACTTCGCCTATGTCGTCTCGCACGACCTGAAGGCGCCGCTGCGGGGCATCAGCTCGCTGGCCAGTTGGCTGGTCACCGACTTCTCGGAAAAGCTGGGCCCGGAAGGGCGCGAGCACCTCGGCTTGATCGCCAGCCGGGTCAAGCGCCTGGCCGCCCTGATCGACGCGATCCTGGCCTATTCGCGCGCCGGTCGCAGCAACGAGCACCGCGGCCCGGTGGCGCTGGGTCCGCTGGTGGGCAACGTGATCGACCTGCTGGCGCCGCCGCCGCGCGTCACGGTCTCGGTGGTCGGCGAGTTGCCGACGCTCACGGCCGAGGCGGTGAAGATCCAGCAGGTGTTCCAGAACCTCTTGTCCAACGCCATCGACTTCATGGACAAGCCGGCCGGCTGGGTGCGGGTGGCCTGCGCGGCAGAGGCGGGGCACTGGCATTTCAGCGTGGCCGACAACGGCCCGGGCATCGAGCCCCGGCACTTCGAGCGCATCTTCCAACTGTTCCAGACCCTGGCCACACGCGACAGCAACGACCGCACCGGCGTCGGCCTGGCCCTGGTCAAGAAGATCGTCGAACTGGAGGGCGGCCGGGTCTGGGTGGAGTCCGAGCGCGGCACCGGCACCACCTTCCATTTCACGATACCGCAGGCCAACGCCATCGCTGGCGCCTGAGGCTAACGAGGGAGCTTCGCCATGACACCCCACGAACACATCCTGCTGATCGAGGACGACGACATCGACGCGCTGACGGTGCGCCGAACGCTCAAGGAGCTGGGTGCGTCCAACCCGCTGGACCGCGAGGTCGACGGCGAACGCGGGCTGGAGTTCCTGCGCGACCGCAGCCGGCCGCGGCCGGGCCTGATCCTGCTGGACCTGAACATGCCGCGCATGAATGGCATCGAGTTCCTGGCCGAGATCAAGCGCGACGCCGCGCTGTGCCTGATCCCGGTGGTCGTGCTCACCACCTCCAGCGAGGAAGGCGACCGCATCGCCGCCTACAGCAACAGCGTGGCGGGCTACATGGTCAAGCCGGTGGACTACCCGCAGTTCGTCGGCATCATGGCGCTGATCCGCGACTACTGGCTGACCAGCGTCACGCCCGCATGAGCGCGCCGCTTGCCCCGTCGGCGGCCAGCCCGGTTGCCACGGCCCTGGTCTCGGTGCTGCTGATCGAGGACGACCTGGTCGACGAGATGGCCACGCTGCGCACCATCGACCGCCAGGCGCTGCCCTACAGCACCCAGGTCGCGCGTTCGGTGGCGCAGGCTCGCGCACTGTTGTCGCAGCGGGTCTTCGACGTCATCCTGGCCGACTACCAGCTCACCGACGGCACCTCGTTCGACCTGATGGACGCCTTCGCCGACCAGTTGGTGATCTTCATCACCGGCGCCTGGGACGAGGCCGACGCGGCCCGCGCGCTGCGCCTGGGCGTGCACGACTACCTGATCAAGGACGACGACCGCAATTACCTGCAACTGTTGCATTACCGGGTCGAGACGGCGCTGCGCCAGCGCCGGCTGGCCGACCAGCTGCGCCACAGCGAGGCCCGGTTGCAGGCGATCCTGGACCACGCGCCGGCGGCCATCTGTGCCCACGACCTGCAGGGCCGGCTGATCCTGTCGAACCGACACCATGCCGAATGGATGCCGCCACCGCCGGTGCCAGCCGCAGAGCCGCTGCTCCTGCCCGTCGAGAGCGAGGAGACCCTGACCCGCTGTGACGGCGTCGAGCTGACTTACCACACGGTCCGCTTCCCGATGCGCGATCCCGACGGGCGGCCGCTGGCGGTGGGTGCGATCTCGGTCGACATCACCGCACGCAAATTGGCCGAGCTGCAGATCCGCAACCTGGCCTACTTCGACCCGCTCACCAGCCTGCCCAACCGCCGCATGCTGTTCGACCGGCTGCACCAGGCTTTTGCCACCAGCGCCCGGCACGGTGGCCATGGCGCGGTGTTCTTCATCGACCTGGACCACTTCAAGGCGCTCAACGACACCCTTGGTCACGACCATGGCGACCTGCTGCTGATCGAGGTGGCGCAGCGGCTGCGGGTCTGCGTGCGCGGTGAAGACACCGTGGCGCGCATCGGTGGCGACGAGTTCGTGGTGATGACCGTCGGCCTGTCGCGCGTGGCCAGCACGGCCGCGGCCCAGGCGGCCACGGTGGGCGAGAAGATCCTGGCGGCCATCGGCCGGTCGGCCCAGCTGGGGCAACACAGCCACACGGTCACACCCAGTGTGGGTGTCTGCCTGTTTCACGGCCGTACTGTGTCGCAGGACGAGGTCATCAAGCGTGCCGACGTGGCGATGTACCAGGCCAAGGCGGCAGGCCGCGGCACGATGCGCTTCTTCGACCCGGTGATGCAGGCGGCGCTGGACGACCAGTCCGCGCTGGCCACCGACCTGCAGCGCGCGCTCGCGGCCGGCCAGATGAGCCTGCATTTCCAGGGCCAGATCGACGGCCAGCGCGGCCTGGTGGGCGCCGAGGTGTTGCTGCGCTGGCAGCACCCGACGCGTGGCGTGCTGCTGCCCGAACAGTTCATTCCGCTGGCCGAGCAAAACGGCATGATCCTGCCCATCGGCCTGTGGGTGGTCGATTCGGCCTGTGCCCTGCTCGGGCGCTGGGCCGCCGACCCGTCCACCAGCCACCTGCATCTGGCGGTCAATGTCAGCGCGCGGCAATTCCGCCAGCCCTGCTTTGCCGATTCGGTGGCCGCCGCCTTGCACACCCATGGCGCCCACCCAGGCCGGCTGCGGCTGGAAGTGCACGAAAGCCTGGTCCAGGCGCATCCAGCGCAGACCCTGGCCACCATGGTGGCGCTGCGCGAGGTGGGCGTGGCTTTGGCGCTGGATGACTTCGGCATCAGCGCGTCGTCGATCTCGCACCTCAAGCGCCTGCCGCTCGAGCAGATCAAGATCTCGCAATCGCTGATGCCCGAGCTGACCCGCAGCACCCATGAGGCGGCCATCGTGCGCACGATCATCGGCATCGCGCGCGGCCTGGGCCTGGCAGCGATCGCGGCCGGCGTCGAGACCGCCCAGCAACGTGATCGCCTGGTCGAGATGGGCTGCACGCTGTGGCAAGGCTTGCTGTTCGGCCGGCCGGCGCCACTGGTCGAGTTCGAGCGGCAGATGCGCGCGGCATGCGACGCCGATCGGGTCATGCAACTGCCCGGCTGACCTGGACGGCGGCGCTCGGGCTGCGCCGACTTTCAGCCGGCAAAGCCATCGATCGATGGCGACGGAAGATCGTCCGACGCAGGGGGCCTGCTGCGCC
>Ga0136641_1000016_pt1 | contig 71923 bp, 75 predicted proteins | sample EliLak1302023Y_FD_115312 | JGI IMG/M metagenome (GOLD analysis project Ga0136641, IMG submission 115312) | Freshwater microbial communities from Elizabeth Lake, Yosemite National Park, California, USA - 13020-23Y | ecosystem: Environmental > Aquatic > Freshwater > Lake ...
CCCGGTCCAGACGTGCGGTCACGGAATTGACGTTCCATGTCACGATGCGCACGGCCCCAGCCTAGGGACTGGGAGCATCGCGGATTTCCTCTCAACGCCGGTGAGCCGCTAACCTTCGTGGGCTGCGGCGTTGGGTTTTCCCGTTCGCCAGCACGACACGCACCCTCCTGTCACGGATCGACCGTGACCGCTTAGTCCAGAGGAGGTGGGGTATGCGTCGCTATGAGGTCATGGTCATCCTCGACCCGGATCTAGAAGAGAAGACCATCGCTCCCAGCCTGGAGGCGTTCCTTAACGTCATCCGCGCTGATGGGGGCACGGTCCACAAGACGGAAATCTGGGGCCGCCGTCGACTCGCCTACGAGATCAATCACAAGGGCGATGGCATCTACGCCGTCATCGACATCACGGCGACTCCCGAGGCCGTCAAGGAGCTCGATCGCCAGTTGTCCCTCAACGAGGCCGTCATGCGCACGAAGGTGATGCGTCCTGAGGTCGTCGCGGCGGGAGCCGAGTAGTGGCTGCGGGCGACGTCACGGTCACGGTGGTGGGCAACCTCACCAACGACCCGGAATTGCGGTTCACCCCCAGTGGTGCCGCCGTCGCGTCCTTCACGGTCGCGTCCAGCCCACGGGTGCTGGACAAGGCCACCAATGAGTGGAAGGACGGCGACCCGCTCTACATGCGGTGCAGCGTGTGGCGTCAGTACGCCGAGAACGTGGCCGAGACCCTCACCAAGGGCACTCGCGTCATCGTCACCGGCCGGCTGAAGCAGCGCTCGTACGAAACTCGCGAGGGCGAGAAGCGCACCGTCGTGGAGATGGATGTCGAGGATGTCGGTCCTGCACTGCGGTACGCGACAGCCAAGGTCAATCGCGTCGCTCGCGGCGAGGGTGGCGGCGGCTACAGCGGTCCGACATCCGGTGGCAGCGACGCCTCCGACGATCCGTGGGCATCCGCCCCGTCCAGCGGCTCATTCGACGAGCCTCCTTTCTAGGCCACACCTTCCCCCGGTGCGCACGCACCTTTCATCCAGGAGCTAACTGACATGGCACGCGACAACAGCAATACCGATCGAAAGGGCCGCCAGTCCGCGGCCTCAAAACTGAAGATGGTCAAGCCCAAGGCTTGTGGTTTCTGCAAGGAGGGCGTCCAGGCGATCGACTACAAGGACGTCAACCTGCTGCGCAAGTTCATTTCCGACCGAGGCAAGATCCGTGCACGTCGCGTCACCGGTTGCTGCACGCGGCACCAGCGCGACATCGCCATGGCGGTCAAGAACGCGCGCGAGGTTGCGCTCCTCCCCTACTCCTCGACCACGCGATAGGACGGGCATCGATCATGAAACTCATCCTCACTCAAGAAGTGTCCGGTCTGGGATCCGCAGGTGACATCGTCGAGGTCAAGGACGGCTACGGCCGCAACTTCCTCATGCCTCGCGGCCTCGCTGTCGCGTGGACCAAGGGTGGCGAAAAGCAGGTCGTGCAGATCAAGCGCGCCCGCAAGGTTCGCGAGATCCGCGACAACGCCCATGCCAACGAGGTCAAGCAGGCATTGGAGTCGTTGGCCGTGCTGCTGGCGGTCAATGCCGGCGAGAACGGCAAGCTGTTCGGTTCAGTGACCACCGGCGACATCGCCAATGCGGTCAAGGCAGCCGGTGGACCCGTCCTCGACAAGCGCAAGATCCACACCGCCTCGCCCATCAAGGCGGTGGGGAAGCACACCGCGAAGGTGGATGTGCACCCGGGAGTCGTGGCGACGGTGACTTTGCAGGTCGTCAAGGGTTGATAACGCGTGTGTGTGAATGGGCGCCCACCGAAATGGTGAGCGCTCATTCCATTTCTGGGGGAGTCCATGACGAAGTTCGTTGGTCGCTATGTCGCAACTCTGGTCGCCACCGCGCTTGTCGCGGCTCCGGTGATCACTCATATGGCGCAAGCCGCGACCGGTGACTCCTTCGCGACCCTGTCCTCGGCGGACCTAGCCACAGTAGTTTCCGACCCGACCTTTGCGCCAAAAGGCATCACCATTGCCTCGACGTATGTGCAGGATGGTGGCGTCCGCGAGGGCCTGCTGTGCTACACCGCCGACTGGAAGCCTGTCACCGTCGCACCCGCTCACCTGGTGTGGCGGGCTTTGCAGTCCACTGATCTGGGTGGCGGCATCAGCATCTTCCAGTACCCGACCGTGCAGGCGGCAGCGGCGTCTATGAAGGCCATGATCTCCGCTCGGTGCCCGAACGGGGCGAACCCCAAGACGCCACTTACGCAGTCCAAGGTCACACTCCCGGTGAAGAACGGCGGCCGCGGTGTCGCCGTCACCTCGACGATGATTGACGACGGCGCATTTGAGACGCACGACTCGGCCTTCCGTCAGGTGGGCAAGGCGATCGTCGAGTTCAGGGTTCTCTACCCCGGCAAGGCGGACAGCGCCATCGCCGCGGCGGTACGCCCCCAGCTCCCCTGGCTCGTGGATCGGGTTGCGACGGCGTACAGGGCGGCTGCAGCCCGGTGACGGCAGTTCAGTTCCCCTGATCGAAGCGAGCTGTCTGGCACCATGAGGTATGACCTTTACCCAGTCGATCAAGTTTTGCCTTAGTCACTACGCGAACTTCGAGGGACGCGCTTCACGAAGCGAGTTCTGGTGGTTCTTCCTGTTCTGCTCGCTGATCACCGTGGCGCTGTCCGTTCCGGCCACGATCCTGCTCATCGTCGCCGTTGCCAACAGTGGGTCGGGAACCGGTATCGCACTACTGGTGATCGCCGTAGTGGTATTGCTCATCGCGGTCGCGTTCTCACTGGCGACCATGGTCCCGACGTGGGCCGTAGGGTGTCGTCGCCTTCATGACAAGGGATTCAGTGGCTGGCTGCAGCTCATCCAGTTGGTCAGTCCGGGAATTGTGGCCCTATGGGTCCTGTGGGCACTCGAGGGCGATACCGAGGCAAATCAGTACGGACCGGTACCCGCGCGTTCCTAGGTCACGCATCGCAGGAGGACGTCACCAAGTTGACGATCCTCGATACGCGAGCCTTTGCATGCGAGATGATGTGATGGAGCGGGCGGCTTGAACCGGCAGTCTGCCATTGTGTACGGGAGGAAACATGTCGTTCGGTCAATCAATTTCACATGTGCTCAAGAACCTGACGAACTTCGAGGGCCGTGCAAGCCGCTCGGAGTTCTGGTGGTGGTACCTGTTCATCGTCATCATCAACATCATCTTCGGTGGCATTGTCTCGACCATCTCGGGCAACGGCATGGGCACCGCGACAACCATCATCGTGTGGGTCATCTCGATGATCCTGTTCTTGGCCACCCTGTCTGTGGCGATACGTCGCCTTCATGACACGGGGCGCTCGGGCTGGTGGGCCCTGCTTTACCTGGTGTGCTGTGTGGGACAGATCATCCTGATCATCTTCTGGGCGTCACCATCGCAGCCGGGCCCCAATCAGCACGGGGATGGCCCAGCAACCGCTGCATAACTGAACAAGTCCGAGAAAAAACGAGGGGCCGGGTCCAAAGACCCGGCCCCTCGCCTGTTGTTTCCTAGTTCGTGGTGATCGTGACGTTTCCGTTGTTGGCTGCGGAGGCAAAGACGACGAGCCAGATGATGAAGAAGACAACGCTGAGGACCAGACCGATGACGCCGAGAATGAAGCCGGCCTTGGCGGCGCCTCCATTGGTCGCAAGGCCTTGCTCGGCGCGCTTCATTCCCATGCGACCGAGAATGATGGCGAGAATTGATCCCAGAAGCGGAAAGCAGAAGAACTGAATGATGCCAAGGACGAGGGCTGCGGTTCCGAGGCCGTTTTGTGGCTGGCCTCCGCCGGAAGTCTGCGGCGCGGGTGGCATGGGTGGCATGGGTGGTGTGGGTGGTGTGGTCGGCGGCTCGCTCATGTCTAATCCTCCGTGGTTGGGCGACGCTAGTTGCGGCGAACTCCTTTGACCTTAGTGGAATGCAGTCGCGCTGTTGCATCAGCTCGGGCGATCGTCAGGTTGGGCGCTGCGAAAGCCAGTCGACTACTCCGTCAGCGGCCAGTTCGATCATCTGCAGAACGTGGACGAATCCCTCCGGCCCGCCGTGGTAGGGATCGGGCACATCGAGCCCGGGGTGGGGCTCGGGTAGGTGACTCAGGGCTGGGTCGAAGGAACGCATCATGCGAAGGTCTGGGGTGCAGCCACTGTGTGCAATCAACTCCTGCAAGTTGCGGTAGTTGCTCTCGTCCATGGCCAGCAGTAGGTCGGTGTCCGCCATCCACGATGAGGTGATCTGGCGAGCCGTGTGGTCATGCTCGTACCCGCGCGCATTCAGGACATCAATGGACCGCGGATCTGCGCCATGCCCGAGATGCCAGTCACCCGTGCCAGCTGAATCCACCTGAAAGCGATCAGCCAGCCCCGCGTCAACCAGACGGGCGCGCAGGACCACCTCCCCGATAGGGGAGCGACAGATGTTGCCCAGGCACACGACAGTTATTCGGTAGGGGGTGGCCATAGGCGCACGGTAGTCACCACATTCTTTTTGTCCACAGGCCTACCGACTCACCCTGTGCGGCCCAGGTGAGTCATTGCGCGGAAACTCATCCTCCCGTCCCCAGCTTGTCCGCACTTTGTCCTCCTAAACCATCCCCGGACCCCCACGTCATCCACAGATCTATCCACAGGGCTGATGGACACTGTGTGAGTGGTTCCGTACCGTGCGAAACCGCTGTCAGACGTCACCGGTACACAAGGGTCACCAAGGGAGGTAGGCATGAGCGTCGCGGAACTGCCGTTACCCCCAGAGCCACGCGACATTGGCCCCGATCGCACGCCGCCCAACGACATCGCCGCAGAACAGTCAGTTCTCGGAGCGATGCTGCTAAGCAAGGACGCCATTGCCGATGTCGTGGAAATCCTTCGCGAAGCGGACTTCTACCGGCCAAGCCATCAGGTGATCTACGGCGCCATCCTGGATCTCTACGGTCGCGGCGAGCCGGTCGATGCGGTGACCTTGTCCGCGGAGCTGACGCGCATTGGCGAACTCGGACGCGTCGGTGGCGCCCCGTACCTGCACACCGTTGTTCAGATGGTCCCCACGGCAGCCAACGGCTCGTACTACGGCACCATCGTGCGCGAGAAAGCCATCCTGCGTCGATTGGTCGAGGCCGGCACCCGCATTGTGCAGATGGGATACGCCGGCACCGGAGATATTGATGATGTCGTCGACCGCGCCCAGGCTGAGGTGTACGAGGTCACCGACAAACGCACCAGCGAGGACTACGCACCGCTGAGCGCACTCATGGGCGACGCCCTTAACGAGATCGAAGCCATCGGCAACCGCGGTGGGGAGATGATCGGCGTTCCGACAGGGTTTGCCGAGTTGGATCGCATCACCAATGGTCTGCACCCAGGGCAGTTGATCATCCTCGCTGCACGTCCAGCCCTGGGTAAGTCGACGCTCGGCATGGACATCTGTCGATCCGCCTCGATCAAGAACGGCCTCGCCACCGTCTTCTTCTCGCTCGAAATGAGCCGCAACGAGATCATCATGCGCCTGCTGTCGGCTGAGGCACAGGTGCCGCTGCACCACATGCGGTCGGGAACCATGAGTGATGCAGACTGGACGCGCCTGGCCGCCCGCATGGGTGTCGTCAGCGAAGCGCCGCTGTTCATCGACGACTCACCCAATATGACGCTGACAGAGATCCGCGCCAAGTGCCGACGCCTCAAGCAGCGCCATGGCCTGCGCATGGTCGTTGTTGACTACCTGCAACTCATGACAAGTGGTAAGCGCGTGGAAAGCCGTCAACAAGAAGTGTCCGAGTTCTCGCGTTCACTCAAACTCCTCGCCAAGGAACTCGATGTTCCGGTCATCGCCATCAGCCAGCTCAACCGGGGACCCGAGCAACGAACCGACAAGAGACCCCTGCTGTCAGACCTTCGTGAATCGGGATCCCTTGAGCAGGATGCAGACATGGTGATTCTCCTGCACCGCGAAGACGCATACGAGCGTGAATCTCCGCGCGCCGGCGAAGCTGACTTCATCATCGCCAAGCATCGCAACGGACCTACCGGCACGGTGGGTGTCGCCTTCCAGGGTCACTATTCGCGATTCGTCGACATGGCCCAGAATTAGAGCGGCACACCCGACCTGATCGCTGCAGAGCCGCGTTCGTGATCGCCCTCGCCGAAGCCTCCCCGCTTAGGAGGCTTTCGACAACGGCTCGGCTGCACCACTGATGCGTGATGCGAGTGCAGCCGCGAACACGCGATGGGAATCCAGCGCCTCCCGCGGAGTTGCGCAGCCGAAACGATGTCCGAGAGCGCCCGCCCGTTCGGCCAGATAAGCCGCCCACATCTGTAGCAGCGCATCGGTGAAGCCAAACTCGAAAATTCCGCCGGTGATGGTGGGCCACACCGAGGCGTTACCCGGCTGGACTTCTTCCCATACCTGCTCGCTCCCGTGGCGAGCAAAGCGCTGGACCACGGCGGGATTACGCGTGCTGAACCGAATCCCCCCGTCCATCCCCAGTGCCTCAAAGGACCAAGAATTCATATGTCCGGGAGCGATGCGCCGTGTCTCCCACAGCATCGAGAATCGCCGTGAGCCTTGCGGTACCCGGCAGGCAAGCAGGGCGTTGTCCCATGTGTCGCAGGCAACCAGGTTGCCGTCAGCGTCGGGACGTTGGGTCACAACATCGTCGAGCATGGAATACACGGTGTCGGGACGCCAGCCGAGGCGAAGTGGAACGTGTGCCACGTGCATACCGAGGTCACCCATGACGCCAATGTCGCCGCATGTCTCCACCCGCCGCTTCCAGTTAATCGCCTTGGTGCGGTCGATATCCGATGAGTGGGCAAACTGCGAGCGAACGTCGAGGAGTTCTCCCAACTCTCCCGAAGCCGCATAGTTGTACGCCTTGAGCGCTCCAGGAAAGAACGGCATCTCACTGGACACGCGCGCAAATGCAGTGGAGCCCTCGATTGCCGTGACGATTCTCTGGGCGGCGCCGAGATCAATCCCGAACGGCTTCTCGCCCAAGAAGTCTCGCCCGGCTTCGGCAACTGCAACGTAGAGTTCCTCATGCAGGTTGTGGGGCACTGCAAGATAGAGAACATCGATGCTGTCGTCCTCGAGGAGCCGGCGCCAGTCGTCCACGAGCGTTGTCACACTGCTGATCTGACGGAACCATTCACGAGCAGCGGGATTCGGGTCGGCCACGGCCACAATGGTCGGCTGCACCGGGTGATCCACCAGGCTCATCCACCGACCGCACACGACGGCAAGCTCGCGACCCATGAGGCCGCCTCCCACGACTCCAATGCGAACCGGGGTCATGCGGTCTGCAGGATCTTCACAGCTGCAGCAGCATCGGCGCCGTCGTGGAGCATGGCCATGAGGGCTCGCGTCATGCCGACGGGGTTGTCGTGCTGAACAATGTTGCGTCCGTAGACAAGGCCGGCCGCACCTTGGGCGAGTAGGGCATGGGTGCGCTGAAGCAACTCGGCTTCCGGTGCCTTTCCTCCGCCACGCACAAGCACGGGGACGCCCCCGGCGATGCGAATGACCTCGTGGTACTGACTCGGGTCGTCAGTGGGGTCGGCCTTGATGATGTCTGCACCGAGCTCCACGGCCTGTCGCACCACGGGCAGGATCTTGTCCAGGTCGCCGTTGACACCGTATGACCCTGCAGGGGTTTCCTTCATGACGAGCGGCTCGACCATCATGGGCATGCCGTAACGATCGCAATCTTGCTTCACGGCCAGAACCGCGCGGATGCAAGCTTCGCGCACCTGAGGCTGTCCGGGAAGGTCGAAGAGGTTGACAACCACACAGGAAGCGTCGAGCTTGACGCCGGTGAGTGCTGGCTCCGGGATCGTGAGATCGAACAGGTGATGTGGCAGAGGCGAGCCGTAGACATTGGCGATGTCTGTACGCAGCACGAGTGCCGGCCGCGTGCGGTCCCCCTGTGACTGCAACCGGTGGGCTTGTCCTGGCGTGAGCTGAATGGCATCGGGAGCGGCGGCGGCCAGGGTCGAGACCGCGGCAGAAAGGTTCTCGATTCCGGCAAGGAATGCGCGCTCTCCGAAGAACCCATGGTCGATGGCGATATCAAGGCAGCGACCAGAATTCTGATTGAACAGGCGGCGCATCCGGTAGGTGACATCACTCATGGGAGCTCCTCGATTTCGCAAGACTCGGCGGGGATGGACTTAGATCGCTAACGTAATGGTTTGCGCAGCCGCCGAGACCTCCGGGAGTGAGAATGCCGGGTGATGTCCTTCTCGGCGTCGACGTGGGAACCACGTCAATCAAAGCCATTGCCGTGGCACCCACCGGTGAGGTCGTCTCCACACACTCCATCCCAACTCCGTGGCAGCACGAGGGCCCGCACTTCGACATAGCCCCGCAGGTCCTCGCCGATGCTGTGATCAACGTGCTGGTCCGTACAGCCGAGGGTGCTTATGGTCGCGTCGTGGGCATCGGGGTCACGGGGATCGGTGAGACCGGGATCCTGCTCGACAGCAGCGGCCGCCCCTGCGCCCCTGCGTTGGCGTGGTTCGATCCTCGCGGGGATGCATCCCGGGTCAAAGCAGCGGTGTCCGACGTTGAGTTTCGCCGTGCTACCGGGATGCGCCTGAATAGCAAGCCGTCGATCGCCAAGATCCAGTGGCTCTATGACCATATCTCGTCATCACGTGATGCCGTCGTGCACCTTGGCGTGGGCGATTGGATCGTGCATTGCCTCGGAGGCGACATGGCCGCAGAAGTTTCCGTCGCTTCGCGCACAGGGTTGATGGATGTCACCACCACGCAGGTCTGGGAACCCGGAGTAGAACTCGTGGGTGATCTCATGCCCGCGCGTCGAGCGTGGGCAGGGGACCACCTCGGCTGTGTCACTCATGGGGGGCCAGAAATCCTGCGCGGTGCCGTGCTGACCAACGGTGGTCATGATCATCAAACGGCCTGCCTTGTCGCCGGTGCAGCGCACCCAGGAACACTATTTGACTCACTGGGAACAGCCGAGGCGCTACTGCGCGTTGTTGATCCGGTGTCACTCGACGACATTGAAAATCTCACGGGTGCAGATATCAGTGTGGGCCAAACCGTGCTCCGCGAGCATCACGTGCTGCTCGCCGGCCGCCTCACGGGCCTGTCCCTCGACCGCATTGCGGCGCTGGTAGGTGCCATCACGCGAGAGGACCGACACAAGCTTGGCTTGGATGCGTTGGCACTGTCACGAAGTGCGGTTCATCCTCGAATCGTGGATGTCGGAAACGATCACCTCAGTGTCGAGAATGTCACCGACGGAGTTTCGCCGGCTGCCCTCTGGCGCTCTGCCGTGGAAGATCTCGTGGCGCTCACGCAGGAGCCGCTGGCGCGGATGGACCACGTGGCCGGCACTCGTGGTGACGCCGTCGTGGTGGGTGGATGGATCAAAAACCCCATGCTCGCTGCCGCTAAGCGCGAACAATTGGGGGACTACCGAGTACTGGATGTTGCTGAACCAGGAGCCTTTGGTGCAGCGTTCAGTGCGGGAGTCGCCGCCGGAATATTGCACCTGCCCGAGATGGGGCGCGAACCAGTGTGGCTCAGTGAGTGAGCCAGTACTTCACCAGGACGACGAGTAGTCCCACTGCACCGTAGCCAAGGGCGTACGTCAGTGTCCCCCAGAAGCCCAGGCCAACGCGTCTCCCGGCGAATGTGCCCCAGCACACCAAACTCGCGGAACCCAGGAGAAGGAGCATGTTCACCGCGGTATCTGCGGGCACATGGAGGATAAGCATGGGGACCAAGAAAAAGCTCGTGACAATTCCCGGGTAGAGGAATTGCAGGTTGTGCCGAACGATCGTGTGTCGAACCGCGGGCGACAGATGAGTCCCGGTATGTACCTCGTGGCCCAGTGCCTCCGCAAAGGCGTGAGCGAGCGCGACGGCAGCGACAGGTGCGAGGACGGCACCAAATTCCCTGACCCACTCGTGCCAGTTCAGTGCGACTGTTCCGGGGTCGTAGAGCGCGAAGCCTGACATCAAGATGAGGGTGGAGTACACAGCGACGCGGACATCGATGGGGAGTCGGCCAAGATGTAGTGAGAGCCGATTTTCGCCAGAGACGTCTGAAGTCGCGTTCGGGTCCACGTCAGGAGTCATGGCCGAACCCTTTCATGAGGGTGTGCGCCCTACAGGAGGCGGCTTGCCGCCATGACCGTGACGTCATCTCGGTTCCACACCCGCGCTCGGTTGCGGACGTAGGACAAGACGTTGGCGATGAGTTCCTCAGGGTCACAACGCACCATCGGGTCCACAGCCTCGAGGTATGACGCCAGTGCCTCGTCGTCCCACAGGACGTCATCGATTTCGACCAGGCCGTCGGTGTAGCACAGGAGACTGTCGCCAGCCGAGAACTCCACGGATTGCGTTTCCCATGACCCACCCAAGGACGAGATGATCGGGCCCGTGGGCATGCACACGTGCACGTTTCCCTCGTATGTCACGACACATCCGGGAACGTGCCCGGCGTTGCACCACGTGAGGACGCTTCTGTCGGGATTTATCGAGAACACAAGAGCCGTCACAAAATGACCGTCCTTGTTCATGGACTCGGCTGAGCGTTCGATCGCCTTGGTGAGTCCCTCGCCACCCGCCAGTGCAGATCGCATGACGGATCGAACTCGCAGAGCGGTCACGCCGGCGACAGGATCGTGACCTGAGACATCGGCAATCATCAAGACGACAGAGCCATCGGCCTGCTCGATGACCTCCCACCAGTCGCCCGCAATGACGCCCTCGGACGCCATGGACATTCCTGCGATCGCCAACTCCTCGAAATTGGGGATCGGCGGTGCAGAGAGTTCCGAGCGCATGGCGGCGACCAAAGGTGCGTCCTGCATCAGCGCTGTACGCGCCGCCTGTGCCTCATCGATCTCCTTGACGAGTTCGCGCCGCAACTGCTCCCCGTCCTTGGCAAGAGCCATGAGCTCTGGCGGACCAACATTGCGCACCGGATGTGAATGTCCAGGCTCCCGCGCAGCGCGGGTGAGGTCGTGGCGAATACTCGACAGGGGAACAAGGACCCAGCGCTGCACGCCGAGAATGAAAAACGCAACCATCGCGGTGATGACCACGCAAATGAGCACGAGGATGATGCCGAGCAGGGTGGCGAATCCATTCGCGGATGCCACCGCCTCATCCCGACGCATATTGATCGCGTGGCTGAGGTCCCTGGAAGCCGTGGTCATAGCGGCGTAGGACGCTTGGACCGGATCAGAAGCAATCAGTTTCATCGCTTGTGTGCGGCGACCCGCATCGAGGGCCGCGACGACCGGAGTGCCGGCTTTTTCTATCCATTGCTGCTGGGCAGCGCGACACGCTGTGACGAGCTGGCTCAGTGATACTTCCTCGTCCTTGATTGCGACATCGATTTCATCCAGCAGTGTGGTGGCCTGGCCAATAGAACGTCGATACTCCTGCACGGTGTCTCCCCGATCAAGGAGAGTCGCATCAGTAAGGGCTAAATTTGCGTTCGCCTGCTCGAGAGTGAGTGCCGAGGAGGCGTCCGCTGCCGGCGATAGTTGATCATTGATGGACGCGTTTGCGGACACTGTGCGTGAGAACTGCACAAGCAGCAGCACGGTCATGGCGATGATGATCAGGAGCGCGATGACCGACGCCATCAGGGTGCGCTTCTGCAAAGTCACGTGCCCAGATTAACCTGCTAAGGCCCGTGCAATCGCGCCACGGATCGTTTCCTTGAGCCGCAATGAACCGATCACACTTACATGCTGCTCGTCCTGATACCAGGGTTCACCTGCCTTGCGCGCCCAGCACTCACGATCGCTGCACAGGGATGGGAATGGGTCGACCGTCGTCACCCCGGCGATGGACGATGCGAGGCCGGTCTCGACCGCCATGGCGGGTTCGCGCTGTGCAGTGAGGAGGGTGAGGGATTTCCCGAAATCTGCTGCACCAAAGGCTTGGGCCGCCAGTGAGGTGCGATCGACATAGCCCTTCATGTCCGGGACGGCGTTGAGCACGAGGACGGGGATGCGCTCTGAGGACAGGTCCGTCAGCACTGTGCTCAGCGCTGCACGATAGAGAGCTGTGGCCTCGGTGATGCTCGAGGCGCGACTACCGTCCGGTCGTGCCACGGTTCGCCAGCGAATCTCCGGATGCACGTAACCGGTGCTGCGATTGGCAATGATCACGATGGCGGGTCGGTGCGCCTTTGCGTACGCCAGCACATCTGATTGCCACGCCTGGCAGGGAATGTCATGCGCACCGCTTGAGGGCGAGCCCAGGAATGGGCACCCGGTTCGACTCGCCACCTGGGTTGCAATCCCCAGTGCGGTGGCCGCGGCGATCACACCGTCGGCAACCGCATAAGCCTGTGAGTCTCCCGCCAGCAGGATCTGCGGTGCATGGGCGGGGCCGAACACGCAGGTGTCGACCGCGAGAGGAACGTTCACACACCCTGCCTTGATGGCAATGTGATCAGAACGCAATCCACCCGACGTCGATGTGTCATCCCCGGCGGCATCCGCAGACACCTGTGCAGCGTCCGTCAAGGAAGAAGGCCCGGTGGATTGCGCCGAGGCTGCTGTACCCGGGGCGTCGATCAGGCCCCAACCCGAGTTGGCGCCCAGGAGAAGGGTGAGGCATACCACTAGTGGCGGCGTGAGTGTGCCGGCACCAACGAGCACTCGCCTGCTTCGTGCTCGCAGTTGCAGTCGGCGAAGTGGGTTCTCGACGAACCGGTACGAGACCACGGCAGGAAGCAAAGAGCCGAGTGCCGCGATAACCGCCACGAGTGGACGATCCGGCCATAAGAGCACCGCGAACACGATGACGGGCCAGTGCCACAGATACCAGGAGTACGAGACATCCCCCATGACCACCAGGGGCCGCGATGCCAGCACCCGACTAGCGATCGTTGTTCCCTGAGAACCAGTGAACAGCAGCAGGGTCGCCCCCAGGACAGGCAGCAACGCGGCTACACCTGGAAACGGTGTGCTGTCACTGAGTAGCAGGCTGGCGATGAGCAGCAGCACAACTCCGACGCTCGACAGAACAACAAGAAGAGAACGACGGAGAACGGGAATGCGCGCAAGGCAGAGTGCAAGGACAGCACCCACGGCAAACTCCCATGCCCGTGTCAGAGAGCTGAAATAAGCGAAGGACAGTGGCCCCCCGAACCACGACAAGTGATCTGTCGCCGCCGAATAGGTCGTGACGACCGACAGTGCAAATGACACACAGGCCAGTGCGCCTACCAAGAGCAGTGGCCCCAGCCTGGCCTTGCGTGCCAAGAACCAGCCAAGGACGAGCAGCCCCGGGAATACCAAATAGAACTGCTCCTCCACGGAGAGCGACCAGGTATTGAGCAGGGGATTGGTCGTGGCCGCGTCAGCGAAGTAGTCGCCGGATGCATGAGATACGACGACATTGGCCATCAGGAGCATGGCACCCAGGCCGGTGCTGGCGGTCGTCTGCTGAGCTCCGAACGGACCCTGGAGCACAAGCGACGCACAAGCGACGACAGTGACGAGCAGTGCAAGTGCAGGTGTGAGTCGAAGGAAACGCCGCCCGTAGAAGGTCGCAAATCTGACCCGCCCTGACACTTCCTTCTGGCGCATCAGCATCGCTGTGATGACAAAGCCGGAGATCACGAAGAAGACGTCAACTCCGACGAAGCCTCCCGGAATGGGCAGTCCCGCATGGAAGGCAACAACCAACCCCACCGCTATAGCGCGCAACCCCTGGATATCGGGTCGACGAGATGAACGCTCGCCGGGCGCGATGGCTGGTCCGGCGAGCCTTCCGTCCAGGGCGGTCATGCTCGTCGTCTTTCCCCGGACACGACGAGCACGACACCGCCCACAACAACCGTCAACCCGATGGCCACGGCACGACTCAGCGGTTCTCCGAGGATGAGGAATCCAAGAAGCACGGCTACCCCAGGGTTGACGTAGGCGTAGGTCGATAGCAGTGAGATAGGTGCGTGTGCCAGGAGATAGGAGTAGCAGCCGTAGCCGACGACTGATGCAACGACCATGTACAGCCACGCGGCATTGGAAGACGTGGTGAACTGCGATGGTGTGATGCGATCTCCGAGAAGCAGGCCAAGAATCGTCAAGGAAGCTCCTCCGATGACGAGTTCGTAGGCTGCTGAGACGAGTGCATTACCCGGCATCGCGTAGTTGCGAGAACGATATGAGACCAGCGCCCAGATGAAACTTGACAGCACGATGGCCAAGGACCACAGGGTCACGTCCATCGCGGTGCCGCGCACCGGCACGGAGCCCCCCGGTAGGAGCATCAGTCCAAGACCCACGAGTCCCACAACGACGCCGGCCAGAGTGACTTTTCCGGGTCGATCTCCACTTCCTGAGCGAAGGAGCACGATCCACAGGGGGATGGAGGAGACGATCAACGCCGCAACACTGCTCGGCACGTAACGCTCGGCAAGGACCAGTGTTCCGATGCCGAAACCCATCAGGCCAAGACCTACCGTCGCGACGGATCGCAGCTGAGCCCACGAGATCCGCAGCTGCTGTCCTTGACCCCTGATGGCCAAGCCGGCGGCCAGGAGTAGACCGGCGAGCATCAGTCGAGTGCCATTGGACAGTAGCGGTGGCATGGACTGCCCCTGGAGAGCTATGCCCACATACGTGGAGCCCCACACGATCCACAGTGTGATGAGTGGTGCCCACACTCGGCTACCTCTCGTGGTGGTCACACGGTCAACTCTGGCATGCGAGCACGGGCCGACCTGCTGGCAGGTGAGTGACGGCATCGGCAGCTCGGATCACGGAGCGATGTTGAGATTCGACACCAGGGCCTGCGCGAGCTGTGCGTCTCCCTCAACACGGAGGTACGTGCCAGACGAACGCCCTGTGGCAGCGGCCAACAATGTCGGCCAGGTGCCCTGGACGGTGATGTCGATGGTCTCGGGAGGAGTGTCAAGAATCTCCCCACGTCCCTCCTGGGCGGCACGCACCCACACTGTGCGAGGAAGGTCTGACCCAATGACGTCGACGCACAGCACGCTTCCTTCGGGTGCGGATGCTGATTTTGCCCAGGTGCGGGGGAGCGATTCGATGATCATGCTCTGGGTGACCTGAGCGCCCACCGTGGTGAGACTGCCGGGCAGGTGGAGGGCCAGACGAATGTCCTGTTCATGCACAAACAGGTCGAAGACGCGCATGCGCATCATCGTTGACAGGGTGATCTCCCGGCCGAACGGACTGAGAATTGTCGCGTCGGGATCCAGTTCAGCGACCTGCGCCGAACGTTGTGTTGCGATGGCGGAGAGTTGATCGAGGACGATCGTCCGTTCCAACCCCCGTCGGCGATCAACGCCCGGCTCCATCCGCCGCCCGCTCTCGGTGACGTGCGGCAGCGCATCCCAATCTGGCTCGTATTCGGGTTGGGGCACCCCGGCGAGGCGCTCCTCGATGTCGACCGTGTGTGCGACGAGATCGCCGACGCTCCAGCCCGGGCACGGACTGAGTGCCCGCCACTGATCCCCGGTGAGCCCCGCCGCAAGTTCGGTGAACGAGTTGAGGGACGTGAGCCAAGCATCGGTGAGAACAGTGGATTCAGACATGACCTCAGCCTAGAGTCGAGGGATGACGGTCCGGGTGGGTCTCGTGCAGCTGGACTGCTCTAGTCGTGAGTCAGTGAGCGCCCGGATCGCGCGAACACTCGCATTGGTCGACGAACAGGCTGCGGTCTGCGACCTCATGGTGCTGCCGGAGTTGTGGCATGTGGGCGCCTTCGACATTGAGGCGGCTCGCCAGAACGCACAAGCGTTGGACGGCCCATTGGTCGAGGCGCTCGCCGCACGTGCGGTAGAGCACAAGATCTGGCTACATGGCGGCTCGATCGCCGAACGCGCGGCCGACGGCAATTTCTACAACACGAGTCTCATGTTTGCCCCGGACGGAGAACTCGTCGCCACCTATCGCAAGATTCACCTCTTTGGCTTCGACGGTGGCGAGACGACACTCATGAGTGGTGGCGACGAACTCGTCGTTGTCGACACTCCGCTTGGTCCTACCGGCCTTGCAACGTGCTACGACCTGCGATTCCCAGAACTCTTCCGCGCACTTGTGCAAGGCGGAGCCACGACGATCCTGGTGTCGTCGGGATGGCCGACCCCCCGCATCGCTCACTGGGATGTCCTGACACGTGCCCGTGCAATTGAGAATCAGGCGTGGGTGGTGGCCTGTAACGAGGTGGGTGACCAGCCCGGCATTGCTTTGGGAGGCCACTCGGTCGTGGTCGACCCCAGGGGCGACGTCATCGCGCAGGCGGGCATCACCGAAGAAGTACTGGTGGTCGAGGTCGACCCCGACGAGTCCCTGCGGTGGCGCGAACAGTTTCCCGCACTGAAGGACATCCGCGTCGGCTGACGCACGGGCCCGCCGATGCATGAGAGCGGCGAGGGGGACTAAGTTTGCGGTGTGGCTTTTGATGTACTCAAGCGTGTTGTCGTCGGGTCACCCGTTCACAACCAGCGCGCAGGGCACTCGCTGCTGCCCAAGTGGCTCGCACTGCCGATCTTTGCTTCTGACGCGCTCTCGAGTGTCGCCTATGCGACCGAGGAAATCCTGCTCGTGCTCATTCTGGGCGGCCTTGCAGCAATGCAACTCACGCCATGGGTTGCCCTTGCCGTCATTCTTCTTCTCATCATCGTGGTCACGTCCTATCGCAAGACCGTGTACGCCTATCCAGGCGGTGGCGGCGACTACCAGGTGGCCCAGGAGAACTTCGGCCAGAAGACAGCACTGGTGGCCGCTGCAGCACTGGTAGTCGACTACATCGTGACAGTGGCGGTTTCCATTTCTTCTGGCGTCGCCAACCTCATCTCGGCTTTCCCCATATTCGATGGTCACGCTGTTCAACTCTGTGTCGGATTTATCGTCCTGCTCACGTTCATCAATTTGCGTGGTGTCAAGGAGTCTGGGTTCTCCTTCGCCATGCCCACGTACCTCTTCATTGCGACCGTGGTCATCATGTTGGTCACGGCCGCCATCAGGTTTGCCACAGGCAATGCACCCGTGGCTATGTCGGCCATCTACCCGGTGGAGACCCAGGAACTCACAACGATCGCACTGATCTTCCTTCTCCTTCGCGCCTTTGCTTCCGGATGCACCGCGTTGACAGGTGTCGAGGCAGTGAGCAACGGCGTTCCATTCTTTCGAGTACCGAAGTCGCGAAACGCGTCGATAACTCTGATGCTGCTCGGCGGCATCGCTGTCACACTGTTCGGCGGGATCACCCTTCTGGCCGTAGCCACCCACGTCCACGTCGCGGAAGACCCGGCGATGATTGGTCAGGACGGCGCCTTCTCGCAGACGACGGTCATTGCACAGCTCGGATCTGCTGTATTCGGGTCTGGCTCTCTGGGGTTTTACGCCCTTCAGATCTTCACAATGACGGTACTCATCTTGGCGGCGAATACCGCGTTCAATGGTTTTCCCATTCTTGCTTCAGTGCTGGGACGTGATGGGTATCTGCCTCGGCAGTTTGGACGTCGCGGAGACCGCTTGGTCTTCAGTAACGGCGTCATCATTCTGGCCTCGGCGGCCGTGGTACTTGTGGTTGTGTTCGATGCCAGCGTCACCCGGCTGGTTCAGCTCTACATCTTGGGCGTCTTTCTTTCTTTCACGATTTCTCAGGCCGGCATGGTCCGACACTGGAATCGCCTGTTACTCAAAGCGACAGGGCGACGCGAGCGACTCACGATCTACAGGTCGCGAGTGATCAATGCTGTCGGTGCCACGGTGACTGGACTGGTGCTGGTGATCGTTGTCATCACAAAATTCGGACACGGAGCTTGGCTGGTCATCGTGATCATCCCACTCATCGTTCTGCTGATGATGTCTATCCACCGGCACTACGTCAGAACCGATGAGATGTTGGAGGCACCGGTAGGGAGTATGACCCTGCCCAGCAGGGTGCATGCCGTCGTGTTGGTCTCCCGCGTCAATTCACCTGCCATGCTTGCTTTGTCGTTTGCTCGTGCAGCACGCCCGGACACACTCGTGGGACTCCACGTTCAGACCGATCGCAGCAACGTGGCGTCACTTGAGGCTGATTGGGAAGGCCGCGCGATCCCCGTCCCACTCGTGGTTGTCGACTCGCCATTCCGTGACGTGACTACCCCGATTGTCGAGTACGTCCGCCGCCTCAAGGAAGAGAACCCCGGGGACCTCATCGCCGTGTACATCCCCGAGTACGTGGTGAGTCATTGGTGGGAGGGACTCCTGCACAATCAGAGTGCGATTCGTCTCAAGGCCCGACTGCTGTTTCAGTCTGGTGTAGTCACCACGAGTGTGCCCACCCTGCTCGCGGGTAAGACAGAGCCACCTCAACGTGGCGCCGCACTGCCACCTCGCAGTTCTGCGTTCACATCTGAGTGATCTGGTGCTGAGGTCCTACGACAATCACGGGGTGTGCAGCTGGGTCCAACCAGCGCAGGATCCTTCGCATCGCCTTCCGTGACACCGCAATACAGCCCGTTGTCCTTCGGCCGTCGGATACGTGCAAAAAGATTCCACCACCGGCGGCGGTATTGGCCGGAGTAGTCGCACGTCTAATTCCACTGGCATCCGTGGTGATTGTTCCCTCGGGGAGGTTGTAGCCCATGACGGCGACGTAGTCGTACTGCACGCCATGTCGCCACAAATGCTCCACGTTGCGCCCGTAGGCATCCCAAGAACGGTCCGCATCCTGGAAGACGTTGTAGGTCGACGGATCGTCAGGGTTGTAGGGCCAGGCATCTTTGGCTGTCAATTGCGTGTAGGGCAGGCCGGTGCCGGGATTGGGAAGTCGACCGAAGCTGCTGGGGATTGCGAATGTTCCGGCCGGCGTTGTACCCGTACTTTGGCGTCGCTGTGCCGCGAGCGCGAGGCCGCGCGCGCCGAGTACTGCCGGGGTTGGCGCGATGACGCGATGCCATCCGTCAGCATCCCGCTGCCATGCCGTGAGAGTTCCCGCGCTAGAGGACCAGTCGGGTGCCGTCACGATGATGACCTGCTGCGCATTTCCTAGATGGCTCAACGAATCAGGCGATGTTGACGCGGCGAAAGCAAGAGGTGACCACAACAATGCGACGCACGTCACAATCACAATCACGATCGCACATCTCACGCGGCGCATGACTCACACCGTAGGGGCACCGCCGCCGCGAATCATTTGTGGGTCGTTGTCCCAACGTTTCACTTCCCGTCTCGCCGATGACACGCGCAACTCCTACGGTCCCGAACACCTCCTACGAAAGGTCGTTCATGCGTAAGTCGCTGTACGTCGTTCCCGTGGTGCTGGCTTCAGCACTCCTGGCTGCATGCTCAAGTTCAACGTCCTCTGATGCCACTTCCGCCTCCGCTTCGGCGAGCACCGACACGGCATCGGCTAGCGCCTCCACGTCGGGCGCTTCGTGCGGCACGACCGTTGACGAAATCGCCGCAGCTGCCAAGGCAGAGGGCAACGTCAACCTCATCGCGCTTCCGGATAGCTGGGCCAACTACGCCGGCATCCTCAAGTCCTTCCGCGACACCTACGGCCTTGAGGCTCCCGTCGCCACCCCCGATGCTTCGTCCGCTGACGAGCTCACCGCGATCAAGACGCTCATGGGCCAGCCCAGCAAGCCCGACGCCATCGACATCGGCCCGTCCTTCATCGGCCAGGCCATGAGCGAGAACCTCATCCAGCCCTACATGACCACCAACTGGGCCGAGATCCCGGACAACCTGAAGGACGCTGCAGGCAACTGGGTTGGCGCCTACTACGGAATCATGTCCATCGCCACCAACACCAAGCTCGTGAAGACTGCGCCGACAACGTGGGCTGACCTGAAGAAGCCGGCGTACAAGGGCATGGTGACCCTCAACGGTGATCCCCGTGAAGCCGGAGCTGCGTTCGCTGCGGTCGTGGCGGCGGCTCTTGCCAATGGTGGCTCGTACGATGACATCAAGCCCGGTATCCAGTACTTCGCCGACCTCAAGAAGTCAGGCAACCTCCAGACGATGGACGTCACTGAGGCAGCCCTGCTGTCCGGCGATGTGCCGATCGCGCTGGACTGGTCCTACAACTTCCCGGCGATTCAGCAGAAGATGAAGGATGCTGGCTTCACCGTGGCAGTCACGATTCCCACCGATGGTCTCTATGGCTCGTACTACGCCCAGTCTGTGGTGTCGGACCCGGTTCACCCGTGTGCCGCCCAGTTGTGGCTTGAGCACATCACCGGCAACGAGGGAGCTCTCGGCTACCTCGCAGGCGGTGCGATCCCCGCACGTTACGCGGCGCTGGAGAAGGCCGGACTCATTACGGCTGACATGAAGAAGAACCTGCCGACCGCGGATCAGATCTCGCAGATCACGTTCCCGACCGCAGATCAGATTGGCATGATGAAGCAGCAGATCACGGACAACTGGGGACCGATGGTCGCCGACGCATAACAGCGCAACCCGTCGCGGGGCATCGCCTCTATCGGAGGCGGTGCCCCGCATGTCACATTTTTGTTGCCAGCCGGAAGGGATGAGTATGAGGGCGCTGTTTCAGCGTGACTCACGCCTCGGGATTGCCGTTGCGGCCCCGTTTGCTGCCTTCATCGCCTTGTTTCTTGTGTACCCCATCACGGTCGTGGCGTGGAAAGCGATGACCCCCGGCGGCAATGTCGGTTTCGACGCCCTCGCGCGCGCCATGTCAGGTACGTACCGACAAGGCTTCATCAACTCAACCGAGTTGTCACTCACCAGTGCCATCATCGGGGGCCTTGTCGGTCTCCTTCTCGCCCTTGTGGTCTCCACGTTGCGTCGACCACGGTGGCTCCATCCCACTTTGGAGTCCTGGTCTGCCGTTGCATCGCAGCTGGGGGGAGTCCCCCTTGCCTTTGCCTTCATCGCCACGATCGGAACCCAAGGCTTGGTCACGAAAGCCCTTGCGGGTCTAGACCTGGACTTGCGTGACTACGGAGTCACGGTGACCGGCTTCTGGGGCATCGTGGTCGTCTACCTGTACTTCCAGATTCCACTGATGTTCTTGGTGATGACCCCGGCCATAGCGGGGCTCAGGAAATCGTGGCGCGAAGCTGCTGCCATCATGGGCGCCTCACCCGCCCGCTACTGGCTCAGCGTGGGCGGTCCTATCTTGGCACCTTCGGTGCTGGGCGGCATGATCCTGCTCTTCATCAACTCGTTCATTGCGTACGCAACGGTCTTCGTCCTCAATCAGGGCGGAGCACTGGTGCCATTACAGATTCGCTTCCTTTTGCAGGGCAACGTCATCACTGGGCAGGAAGATCTCGGAAACGCAATCGTGCTCTGGGTGATCACCTTGCTCGTCGCCAGCCTTTTTGTTATGACTGCCCTCCAGCGGCGCGCACTTCGATGGATGCGCTCATGAAGTCTTCGCGTGCGATGTCCATTCTCAAGTGGGCGTTTCTTGTACTCATTGCCATGTACTTCGCGGTCCCAATGCTGGCAATGGCCCGCTTTGCTTTCCAGAACGTACCGACGGTTTTGCTCACCAGTGACACGCTGCTCACAGGGTGGTCACTCGGTGGACTGTGGTCGGCACTGTCCAATCCCAAGGTTGTATCGGCAACCTGGATCAGTCTGTGGATCGCGGTGTTCGCCATCGCCATGAACTTCCTACTCTTGGTGCCGCTGGCGATCGTGACCGAAGTACGTAGTCCGCGCATGCGCCCCGTCCTCACTGCGCTGACTCTGGTCCCATGGGTGGTTCCTCCCGTGGCACTTGTCGTGGGAGTCTCGGCGACCTTTCGAGCCGCCGCACCGTGGTTTCTCGCCAACACACTGTGCCTGGTGCCCTTCTACGCCCTGTGGGCTATGCCGTTCACGTACCGGGTTCTCGACAACGGGCTTCAAGCCATGGGCGCGCGCACCCTGTTTGAAGCCGCTCGCGGTTTGGGAGCGCCACTCTGGACAGTGATCCTGCGTGTGATCATGCCGAATATGAGGGCGGCACTCGTCGCCGCCGCCATGCTCACGACCGCGCTGGTACTGGGTGAATACGCGTTCGCATCGCTACTGCTGAAGAGCACCCTGCCCACTCAGATGCTCGTGTATGCGGGCGGCGACCCTCGAGGCGGGCTGGCGCTGGCGCTGTTCGTCTTGGTCGTCACAGCCGTGTGCTTGGGCATTGTCGTACGTCTCATGCGCAAGCGAGGCGTCTCGCTACCAACGACGGGATTCTGAGAGATGACAACGGTCGAACTTCGCAACGTCCACAAGACCTTCGGTCAGACGCTGGCGCTGGCTGACTTCTCCCTCTCGATCGCATCAGGAGAACTCGTGTGCCTTCTCGGGCCCAGTGGTTGCGGAAAAACCACGGCGCTGCGAATCCTCGCGGGCTTTGAGCGAGCTGATGGTGGCACCGTGACGATTGACGGAACAGACATCTCGTCCGACCCCCCTGAGCGCAGAGGCTTCGGAATGGTTTTTCAGGACTACAGCCTGTTCCCCAACATGACCGCGCGCCAGAACATCGAGTTCGGGCTCAAGGTGCAGCGACGTTCGGCTGACGAGCGTGCGGAGATCGTTGATCGGATGATCGATGTGACGGCACTTGGGGAACATGCGTCGAAGTTTCCACATCAACTGTCCGGCGGTCAGAAGCAGCGGGTTGCCTTGGCACGCGCCATCGCTACGTCGCCCCGGGTACTCCTGCTAGACGAGCCGCTGTCGGCCCTTGACGCCAAAGTACGCGAGTCCCTGCGTGATGAAATCAGACGTCTTCAGCTGGAGATTGGCGTGACGACGATCTTTGTCACCCATGACCAGCATGAAGCTCTCGCCATCTCCGATCGCGTGGGCGTGATGAGCGATGGCCGACTTGAGCAGTTGGCTCCGCCTCGCGAGTTGTATGAATCGCCGGCAAACGCATTCGTCGCGAGTTTCATCGGCACGGCTAATCGTGTGCCGGCATCGCCAGATGCTGGCGGGCGCTGGCGAGTGCTGGGGCGCTCCGTCGAAGGGGTCGGGACGGTCGGCTCCGCGCCCGTCGTTGCTGTCGTGCGCCCAGAGCAGATCGCTGTGGAACGAACTGGACCCGGTCGCATCATGACAACCTCGTTCCTCGGCCCGATAACCCGTCTGGGTATTGCAGACCCTGAGGTGGGGGAGGTGATCGCTGACGTGATGAGCGTGGACGCCGATGGACTCCGGCCTGGCGATGACGTACGCATCCGACTTCGCGACGACGTGGAACGCACGCTGATCCTTAAAGGAGACACCCATGAGCGGTGACGTGAACGCGAGTCATGTGACGACCGACCGCACCATTCGTCGTGCCGCGGACACTGGATTTGCCTACCTCGAGGCTGCTCCGGGGGAGCAGCATGCGTCGGACGTGCCCTCGGGTGAGCCGATCGCCGCACTGTGGCACCTGTCGGATCTGCATCTGTGCGACGCGGAGTCCCCGGCTCGTCTTGAGTACCTCGATCGTCACGGAGACTCCGACTCGCCCCATCGCGAAGAGCTTGGCGACGTCGGCACCTACCGACCACAGGAGATTCTCACCGTGCAGGTGGCGGTCGCGATGATCGAGACGGTCAATGCTGTGCGCACCGGTCCCACGACGGGGATGCCCATCGATGGGGTGGTGCTCACGGGCGACATCGTGGACAACGCGCAGGACAACGAGCTTGGCTGGTACCAGCAGATTGTCGAGGGCGGCGTCGTTCACCCGTGGAGCGGTAATGCACAGCTGAGCTCGTGGGTAGGGGTGAGCAACGCCGACAAATGGGATGAGCGGTACTGGCATCCCGACGGGCCACCCCCGGAGTGTCTGCCCGATCGACCCACCGCCCTCTTTGGTTTTCCCAGCGTTCCGGGGCTCATTGTGTCCGCTCGCCGAGATGTCGTGTCACCGGGCTTGGCGTTCGAGTGGGTGACGGTGCACGGCAATCATGATCTGCTTCTGCAGGGCACCGTCGGTGTCACCGAAGACCTGCAGACTCTCGCCACGGGCGATGCGCGCGTTCTTGATCTGCCTCCCGGAGTGTCACCGCGCGTCACACTCGAGGCGACCGCTCCCGTGGGCCCGGCCCGCTACCCCCATGATGAATTCTCACCCCGCGCATCCATCAGTGGGGACGAGACTCGGCGCCTGCTTGAAGCCGGGGATTTCCCGCGCATCACGCGCCATTCGTCGGGCCCGGCGTATTACGCCACGGACCTGGGTGCCCTTCGGCTCATCTGCCTCGACACCGTCAATCCGCACGGCGGGTGGCAGGGTTCGATCGACGAAGAGCAGCTCGCGTGGCTCTCGCAGGAACTCACGGCCGCGGCCGATCACTACACCGTGGTGCTCTCCCACCATCCGAGCATCACGATCATCAACGACTACCGACCCGCGGGTGCACCCGAACGGGTTCTGGGCGATCGCATCGTTGCCACGCTCGCCCAGCATCGCAATGTGATTGCGTGGCTCGCCGGTCACGTCCACTTCCATGCCGCGCATATGCATGGTGACTCCGAACACGAGTTCCTCGAGATCACCACGTCGTCACTCATCGACTGGCCGCAGCAAGGTCGCATCTTGGAGTTCGTCAAGGTCCACGACCGCGATCGACCCGAGGTGGCCATTATCAGTTCGGTCGTCGATCATCGTGCGCCCGCACAGTGGCCGAGCGATCTCGACGATCACGTGTCCCTAGCCTCGGTGTCACGCACTCTTGCAGCCAATGACTACCGGATTCGCGACGACTCGTTGCGGCGCATGATGCTTGACTCCACTCCGCAGTTTCGCAACAACGTGTGGCGCGTGGCGGATCCCTTCGCCTGATTTCTAACTCTGGGACGCGTCGGTCGCATCGCGCTTCGCGTAAGCGGCAAGACGTGCGTTGTAGGCGTCGAGCTCGAGATCACCATCGCGGTCGGCTGCGCGGTCGCGGCGGGTGGCCTCACGGTCGTCACTGCGCGCCCACTGCATGGCAATGGCGATGAGGACGATCAGGCCGGGAACCTCTGCGAGGGCCCACGCCACCTGGCCGCCCGTCAGGCTGTCGGCGAGTGGGTCGGTGACCCATGTCGGCCGGACGATCCCGTACCACTCGGGTGCTAGGGGCTGGCTGCCCATCATGAGGACGACCGCCAGAAATGCGTGCACGGCCATGCCGACCAGGAGCATCAGGAGGCGCGCCCAGTAGGGAAGCGGCTTGGGTCGGGGGTCGATGCCGATGAGCACCCAGTAGAAGAGGTAACCGGACGCGACGAAGTGAACGGTCATGGCTATGTGACCGACGTGACTGCCCATCAGCCAGCCGAAGGCGGGAGTCAGGTAGAGGCCGTAGAGCGTCGTGACATAGAGGAAAAGCACAAAGAACGGGTTGGTGAGAAAGCCGGTGAACTTGCTGTGCAGCAGCCACACCAGCCATTCGCGCGGTCCGCGTTCGCTACCGGGCGCAGGCCTGAGTGCGCGCAGGGCGAGAGTCGCCGGGGCACCCAAGACCAGCAGAATCGGCGCGAGCATCGCGAGTGTCATGTGCTGCACCATGTGGAAGGTCACCGAGACATTCGCGTACTCAGCCAGACCTGAGTTGGTGCACCACATCACGACAAAGACGCCCAGCAGCCACGACACCGTGCGCATCAAAGGCCAGTGATCCTTGCGGCGTGCCAGCTTGATGGCGCCCGCGAGGTAGACCGCGGCGGCCACCACACAGAGCGTGAAGAACAGGGGATCGATGTGGATGCCTGTCACCACGTTGGCGAGGGTGGGTTCTGGTGGGTAGCGGTAGCCGAGCAGTGATTCGCCGTAAGACGGTAGGTCGGTGAGGACTCGAGGGATGGGGCTCTGTGCGAGCGCGACGCCAAGGCCCAAGGCCAACGCCATGATCACGAGCTCGATGCCGGCGACGCGCGCGAATGCCATGACGCCACTTCGGTCACCAAGCCGCGCGATGATCTTGCGACGGATGATCCATCCGATCACTGCGAGTGAGATGACGAGCAGACTCTTGACAATCACCAACTCGCCATAGGGCGTGGTGATCAACTGTTCCGCGTAGTCCAGACGGGCGTACGCGTTGCCGACTCCGCTCAACGCCACTAGCGCGATGGAAGCCAGTCCAAAGGGTGCGAAGCGTTGTGCCGCGCGAGCAAAGGGAATGTCGCGGCTCACCGCGTGAACTCCAAGGGCAACGACGCCACCGATCCATAGCGTTGCGGCTACCACGTGCGCGACGCCTGCAGACAGCGCAAGCGCGTGATCGCCCAGACCTGAGGAATGCCCGCCGAGTGCTGGTAGCGCAACGGCCACCATGGCAACGATCAGCCATCCGGCAGAAGCACTGGTGGACGACGTCATGATGCAGCCGATGGCGATAACGACGGCCAGCATCGCCATGACAGCTAGCGCACGCACCGTGGGCATCTCGTTGGCGTAAGTCGCAATCACCCGGGGAGAAAGGGCCTCGCCAAGCGGCAGTGCAAGAACATTTGCGAGAGTGAAAAGTGACTCAGCCAGCGCGAGCATGGCCCACACGACCGCACATCCCGCGGCCCGCATGAGGTCACGTCGTCCGGCCGTCGAGACCACGCCATCACGTGCCGAAGGGTCCAGCACGGTTGCCGCCATCAGCCATCCGACGGTGCCGATCGACGCAATATCGAGGAGCACCCGCATCACCGGGGTGCCCCAGCCGACCACCGCGCCCACATCGGGCAGCCCGGCCGGCGGCTCTGTGTAGGCCCCGCCGGCAATAATCAAGCCGACTGCGGCCGCACTCACGACCACTGCGGTAAGGCCGACCCCGACCCAGGGAAGGTAGCCAGACCTGGACGGGGACATGGCTTGAGGGTACGCCGCAGGCTCGCCCGGCTAGAAAGCGTCTTCGGGCAGCTCCATGAGCGTGAGGTCGGTGGCCTCGGCCACCTTGCGCTCGGACTTGATGAGCGGAAGTCGATTCTCTGCAAACCATCTAGCTGCGGCGATCTTGCCTTCGTAGAAGGCCTTGTCGCGGCCGGTCGCCGCGGCGATCTTGGCGTGCGCGATCTCGGCCTGACGCAGCAGCAGCCAGCCGATGATGAGATCACCGCACGTCATGAGTAGGCGGGTGCCGTTGAGGCCGACCTTGTAGAGCTCGTTCGGCTGGCCCGCCTGCGACGCCATTGCCCACTGGCCCATGACCCCGACGATGGCCTGCACGTCTTCCAGAGCCTTGCCCAGCAACTCACGCTCACGGGCGAATGCGCCGGTGCCCTCGTCTCCCTTGACGGTCTCGGTGATCTGACCGGCGACGGTCATGAGTGCCACGAACTGGTCCTTGACGATCTTGCGGAAGAAGAAGTCCTGACCCTGAATGGCCGTGGTGCCCTCGTACAGCGTGTCGATCTTCGCGTCGCGTACGTACTGCTCAATCGGGTAGTCCTGCAGGTAGCCCGAACCGCCGAACGTCTGAAGCGAGAGCGCGAGCATTTCGTAGGAGCGCTCGGAGCCGACGCCCTTGACGATGGGCAGCAGCAGGTCGTTGACGCGCGCTGCAAGCTCGCCGTCGACCCCTTCGACTCCGCCGCGTGCCATCTCGACCTGGTCCTGCCACGACGCGGTGTAGGCGATGAGAGCACGCATGCCCTCCGCATAAGCCTTCTGCATCATCAGGATTCGGCGCACATCAGCGTGATGAATGATCGAGACGCGCGGCGACGCCTTGTCGGTCATCTTCAGCAGGTCGGGGCCTTGCACGCGGGTTTTCGCATAGTCGAGCGCATTGAGATAGCCGGTCGAGAGAGTGGCGATGGCTTTGGTGCCGACCAGCATTCGTGCGTACTCAATGACACTGAACATCTGCGCAATGCCGTTATGCGCGTCGCCCAGCAGCCAGCCGATCGCGGGCTCCTTCTCACCAAACGTCAGTTCGCATGTGGTGGAGACCTTCAGGCCCATCTTCTTCTCGACGTTCGTGGCATTGACGCCATTGCGTGTTGTCGGTGCGCCCGTGGCCGGATCGAACATGAACTTCGGAACAAGGAAGAGCGACAGGCCCTTGGTGCCCGGACCGGCGCCCTCGGGACGAGCGAGCACCAGATGCATGATGTTCTCAGTCATGTCCTGGTCGCCGTTGGTGATGAAGCGCTTGACTCCCTCGATACGCCACGTGCCATCGCCGTTGTCGATCGCCTTGGTACGGCCCGCGCCCACGTCGGATCCCGCGTCGGGCTCAGTGAGGACCATGGTGGAACCCCAGCCGCGATCGATCATGAGCTGCGCCCAGCGCTTTTGCTCGTCATTGCCGTAGTAATCGATGACCGCGGCCATGTTGGGGCCGTTCATGAACATGTAGGCGGCCGGGTTGGCGCCCACGAAGAGTTCAGCTGCTGCCCAGCGCAGGGTGGGCGGTGCACCGGTGCCACCGAGGTGTTCGGGAAGATCGAGCCGCCACCACTCGGAGTCCTTGAGTGCGTTGAAGGCCTTGGTGAAGGACTCGGGCATCGTCACCGAATATGTGGCCGGGTCGAACACGGGCGGCATGCGGTCGTTGTCGGCGAATGGCTCGGCGAGCGGACCGCTCGCGAGTCGGTCAACCTCGCTGAGGATCTCGCGTGCGGTGTCGGCGTCCATCTCAGCGAAGGGGCCTTTGCCCATGTTGTCGGCCGAGCCGAAGACCTCGAAGAGGTTGAACTCGATGTCGCGAAGATTGCTGCGGTAATGCGTCATAACGACCCCTTTGTGCTGTGGTTCACCCCTGCCTGCCCAAGTTTCCTACTCGCCGGTAGGTTTGGCAAGCCTTCTGGCAAGCCTTCTGGCAAGGCGGGTGGTCGGGCAGGCGCACTTATCGGGAACAATGCCCACATGACTTCTCCGTGGCTGTCCTCAGTCACACCCATCGCCCCTCCCTCGAGCGCGAACCCACGGGTGAGATTCCTGGTCTACGCCGGACTCGTGACCGGGCTCTGGGCTGGACTGCTGTGCCTGGTCATCTATGCCATCGGTCGGGCTGCGGGAGTGCCATTCGAGGTTGTGGCTTCAGGGACCCAGACGTCCACTGAGGTGCCGTGGCCGCTGGTGGCATTGGCCCCTGTCGTCGCGGCGCTAGCAGCAGCACTGATCTCCGCAGTGGTGCGGGGCCGTCGCCATGCGGGCACCATCGTGTTCTGGGTCTTCTCGCTGCTTGCCCTCGTGTCGCTGTCCGGTCCGCTTATGCAGCCCAGCGACATCACCTGGTCGACACGAATTCTGCTCGCGCTCATGCACGTGATCACGTGGTTGCTTGTCGTGCCCCAATTGGCGCGAATCGTCCGCGACTCAGAGCCCGGACGCAGCTTGGATCGGCATGCACATGAGCGGTAACGCGCGGTCGATGCGTGTGGCGCTCGTCGTTTCCATGCGACCACGGCAATGGATGAAGAACATCCTCGTGTTTGCGGCACCGCTGGCTGCGGGCGAGCTGCTTGCCGCTGACGTATTCATCCCAAGCGTCATCGCATTCGTCGCCTTCTGCCTGCTCTCCAGCGCGACCTACCTCATCAATGACGTGCGCGATGTTGCGATCGATCGTGAACATCCCACCAAGCGATACCGACCGATCCCCGCCGGTCAGCTTCCGATCCCGGCCGCAGTTGTGGCAGCAGTCGTTCTTGCCCTCATCGCCTTCGGCTTGGCTGTGCGGGTCGACCTGTCCCTCGCGGGGATTCTGGTCGCCTACCTCGTCGTCACCCTGTCGTACTCCTTCGGGCTGAAGAACGAGCCTGTGATCGAACTCGGCCTGCTGGCGATGGGCTTCCTCTTGCGCGCCGTCGCGGGCGGCGCAGCATCGAACCTGCCGATATCCACATGGTTCCTGATCGTCGCGGGCTTCGGCTCGCTGTTCATGGCGGCGGGAAAGCGATCAAGTGAGCTTGCTCGCGCATCGGTCGCAGACGAACACGGGGAAATGCCGGCCACACGACGCAGCCTCAGGGGATACACCCCCACGTACTTGAGATTCGTGTGGGCGACATCTGCCGCAGTGACGATCACGGCCTACTGTCTGTGGGCCTTCGAAGTGGCCGCGAAGCCCTCAAGCGTGCCGTGGGCCGCGTGGAGCGTGCTTCCGTTCGTGCTCGCCATCCTGCGTTACGCAATCGATGTTGATCGCGGCACTGCCGAAGCACCCGAGGATGTCGTGCTGAAGGACCGCGTGCTCATAGCCCTCGGGATCATCTGGGTCGTGCTGTTCGGCCTCGGCGCGGTGGGCATCTGATGGCGAACTCTCCACTGATGCTTACGGGTCGCGAGCGCGCGATGACCGGGTGGGGTCGCACCGCCGCCACCGTCGCCAATGTCGACGCGGTGTCGTCGGTCGAGCAGGTCCAGAAGATCGTGCGCGAAGCAGGACCGCGTGGCGTGCTTGCCCGTGGCCTGGGACGCTCGTACGGAGACGCGGCGCAATCGGGAGGCGGCTCGCTGCTTGATCTCAGTGCGATGAATGATGCGCGGCTCGATGCAGCCACCGGCACCGTGACGGCGGGTGCAGGAGCCAGTCTCGATGCGTTGCTGCGCACTCTTGTTCCCGCAGGATTCTTCGTGCCGGTCACTCCCGGCACGCGCATGGTCACAGTCGGCGGTGCTATTGCCGCCGACATCCATGGCAAGAACCACCACGTGGAAGGAACCTTCGGCTCGCATGTGTCCTCCCTGACGCTGGTCGACGGACAAGGCGAGGTGCGCACTCTGACGCCGGACAGCCCGCTGTTCTGGGCCACCGTCGGCGGCATGGGACTCACGGGCGTCATCACCGAGGCAACCTTTGATCTGATTCCCATCACAAGTTCGCTGATGAGCGTGGACACCGATCGCACCACCGATCTTGATGACGCCATGGGGCGCATGATCGAAGGTGACGACGCCTACCGATACAGCGTCACGTGGATCGACAGCATCTCGCCGTCGGGTCGAGGCGTGATGACCCGAGGCGACCATGCGTCCGTCGACCAACTAACGCCGGGCACACCGGCCCTCGCGTACGACCCGCAGCCACGACTCACCGCACCGAAGGTAATTCCGGGGGCGCTTCTCAACACCCTAAGCGTGCGCGCCTTTAACGCGGCTTGGTTCCGCAAGGCCCCCAAGCACCGTGTCGCCGAACTGCAGTCGATCCCCGCGTTCTTCCACCCGCTCGACGGGGTGCTGGAGTGGAACCGGATTTACGGCCGCGGTGGGTTCTTGCAGTACCAGTTCGTGGTGCCGGACACCTCAGCCCACGTCGTTCCGTATGCCCTCAAGCGCCTGCGCGATATCGGGGCTCCCTCGTTCCTCACAGTGCTCAAGAGATTCGGTGCAGCCAATCCCGCACCGCTGTCCTTCCCGCAGCCCGGCTGGACCCTCACAGCCGATGTGCCCGCTCGAATCGACGGCTTGGCCAATGTGCTCGACGAACTCGACACGCTCGTGCTGTCGGAAGGCGGGCGGCTGTACCTCGCGAAGGATTCGCGCATGTCTCCGGCAATGATGGCGTCGTCGTACCCGCGGCTTACGCAATGGCAGGAACAACGCGCACAGCTTGATCCGCACCACGTCTTCACGTCCGATCTGGCGCGGAGGCTCTCTCTATGAAGGCGACGCCATGATGGATGCCCTGGGAACCCCGCAGTCCGTGCTCGTGCTCGGCGGCACGAGCGAGATCGCCCTGAACACTGTCGCTGCACTCCCACGCAACCGTCTCGCGCGCGTAGTGCTTGCCGGACGTCCGTCACCCGCTCTCGACGAGGCGGTCCAGAAGGTCCGCTCGATCGGAGTCGCGGACGCGTCCTCGGTCGCGTTCGACGCCCTGACGGTTGACTCGCACGGTGCGATCATCGATGCGATCTTCGATGCCGGTGACATCGACGTGGTCGTCCTCGCGTTCGGGGTGCTCGGGGATCAGGCGCAGTCTGAGGCCGATCCCTCAGCCGCAGTCATGGTGGCATCCACCAACTACACCGGAGCGATGAGCGCATCACTGCATGTGGCCCGTCGACTGCGAATGCAAGGACACGGATGGTTGGTTGTCATCTCCAGTGTCGCTGGTGATCGTGCGCGTCGATCAAACTTTGTGTACGGATCCACCAAGGCGGGCCTCGATGCATTCGCTCAAGGTCTGGGCGATGCGATGCAGGGCACCGGCGCCCACGTGCTGATCGTGCGGCCGGGATTCGTGCGCACCCGCATGACCGCGGGATTGCCCGAGGCTCCCATGACGATTGATCCCCAGGACGTCGCCCGCATCACGGTCGCCGCTATGCGACAGGGCCGTTCACTTGTCTACGCACCGGCCCAGTTGAGGTACGTGATGGGTCTTCTCAAGACACTTCCACGTCCGGTGTTCCGCAAACTGGCTGAGCGTCAGGGCTGAACGTCAGCGCAGCACTTCAATGACGTCGGTGAAATCCAAGCGGCGACCGGTGTAGTACGGCGGTTCATCGCGGATGTGGGCACCCGACACAGAGGTGCGCAGCGCGCGCGTGAGGTCGATGAGATCGCCCACACGATCAGACTCAAGGGCCTGGAGCCATTCGTAGTCGGTCAGTGCGAAGGCGGGCACCATCGTCACCAGCACATTGGAGTGCTGGCGAAGCACGCCTGCACGATCGGCCAGCATCTCTCGACGGCCGTCCGGTGTGAGCGAGTACCACTCCTCTGACCGCTCGCACGGCGACACGCTCACCCAGGGGCGTGGTGCATCGCCCGCGGCAAATCCTTGAATATGGCCGCGCGCGGTCTCGTTGGGATCCAATCGACCCATGGCCGACCAGACGAGCTCGACCGATTCACCGGCGGCGGTGCGGCGAAAGGCACGCAGTGATTCCTGAAGTCCCTGCATGCTCGGGCCGTGCATCCACAGCAGGAGATCTGCTTCCTCGCGCATGCCCGACACGTCGTAGATACCGCGGACTTGTACTCCCATGAGTGCCACACCATCGCGCCAACGCTTGAGGTCCTGTGCTGCGATGTGCTCGTCGTAGCGCAGGGACTCGGTGCGGGCGAACACACTCCAGACAGTGAACTCCATGGTCTACTCCGAGATGCGTGGGTGTCGAATGCCGGGGTGATCCGCTGGCAGTGAGCGCCGAATGACGCGCCACGACAGGTACACCGTGATCGCGACAAGTCCGTAGAAGATCGCTCCGGTGACCGCGAGACCCCACAGCAGGTTCTCCTCGATGAGCGGAAAAAGCACCGCGGCGCGCAACAGGCACAGCGCCACCCAAAGCCAGCTCGCCTTTCCGTAGGCGCGGACGAGGTCGGGGTCCTGACGCCATCGCATGCGCGTACCAACGATCGGACCCACGATCACGCCGAGCAGAGGCCAGCGTACGAGGATTGACACGGCGAAGGCGAGTGCCGAAATGAGGTTGACGAGCACTCGTGGCCAGAAGAAAGCGACGGCACTATCGGTCTTGACCGCAATGTAGGCACTGATCGCGACGAGAAGTAGCGCACTGAGGGCACGCGTGGGTCGCTTTCCTTCGGCAATGCGCCACACGGCGAAAATTGCCGCCAGCGCAAGAGCCACACCCACAGACCAGCCGATGCTGTCTGTTCCCACAAACACGCTGACGAATGCCAGGGGAGGAACAATGCTCTCGACGGCACCGCGCGGGCCTCCGATGAGGACCCGCATCAGATTCTTGTCTGACGGCGCTGGATCGACTGGGCTCACGGCATGCAGAGTAGTTGGACGGGAAATCGAGCGCGAGGGCGCGTCCACGCGCTCAGCCTCGTTGGCGGCGGTAGCTCTCGAGATCGAAATAGTCGCGCCACAGGCAGACTCGTCCATCACGAACAGTGAATAGTGCTGCGATGGGGATCTCGATCCAACGTCCATCGACAAGAAAGCGATCGACGCGTTCGTTCATCACGATATTTCCCTGAGCCACCTGAGTGAGCACTCGCCATTCCACTTCACTTGCGGCCTGGGTCACCCCTCCAGACAGGACTTGGCGAACCCCGTCGGGACCATAAACCTTGCCGATGGGAACGTTGTCGTACTCGATGTCCTCGGTGACCAGCGCACACACTGCATCGAGGTCCCGGGCCTCGCAGGCTTTGACCAGGGCAGTGACGATCTGGTCAGCATTCATCGACGGTGGACGAGCACCGGTAATTCGACCAGCCCGCGAAGCCCGTAACTGGGTCCGTAACGCAGTGAGGACGCATCAACTATCTCGAGTGCAGTGACATTTTCTGCCAGGGCGCGCAAAGCTGCGTCAGCCTCGATGCGAGCCAGACCGGCTCCCACACACACGTGAATTCCATGGCCGAACGCAAGGTGCTCCTTGACGTTCTCACGCAAGGGATCGAATGCGTCTGGGTCCTTAAACACGTCGGTGTCGCGATTGGCCGAGCTGAAGGCCAAGAACATGGTGCTGCCAGCCGGCACGTGGGCGCCACCGAAATCGCAATCGCGGGTGGTGACACGCCACAGGCCCATCACGGGAGATGCCAGCCGTATGCCCTCTTCCACGACGCCGCGACGGAATGCCTCGTCGTCGCGGAGTCGATCCCACACGTCCGGTGACTCATGGCGCATGGCGTCGAGCCGGACGATGATGTCGGCGAGGGCGCGAATGGTGGTCTCGTTGCCGGCCACGATGAGTTCACGAACAAGCCAGATGAGTTCTTGATTCGTGAGTGGGGTCTCGCCCTCCTCGGCGGTGACCAAAGTGCTGAGCAGATCTGTTCCCGGGTGCGCACGGCGGTCGTCGAGGATCGAGCAGACCACCTGCTGGAACTCGAGCATGTCTCGCTCTGCCTCAAGCCAGCGGTCGGCGCTGAGCTTTCCACCGAGCGCCGCCGTGGAGGAATCCGACCAACGACGAAGATCATTTCGGTACTTGTCGTCGATCCCAAGGATGCGCATGATTGCCCAGACCGGCAGAGGAATCGTGATCGAGGCGATCGCGTCGATCACCTCGCCATCGGGCAGGGCACCCGCGATCTGGTCTGCGACCTCGTCGACGAGTGGTTCCATCCACGCCAGGGATCGCACCGTGAATGCCCGATTGACCATCTTGCGGTAGCGGGTGTGCTGCGGCGGATCGTTGGTGCCCAGAGCCGGTGTGTACGCGAAGCCCTGAGCGCGAAGCTCCTCCACTTCGGCGGCTACCTCCGGCGGGGGCGATGTGCGGCGCGCGGGTGGCAGCACGCTGGAAAACAACTCGGGATCCATGAGTGCTGCACGAACGAGCGGCCATGTCGTGACAAAGAACAGTCCGGGGGTTTCGGGTATCTCGAACACCGGAGCCTCTGAGCGCATCAGGGCGTATGCGGGGTACGGGTCTTGGTAGAAGGTCTCGGAGTGCGGGTCAAACCCGGCCAGCGTCGTCACGCCCTCACGCTAGGCCAGAAACTGGAGTCTGACAATAGAAACCCGACTGATGCCTAGGATCGGGCCATGTCACCATACTGGACGGCACTGCACGAGGCAGCTGTCGCTGCGCTGCCGCATTCTTACTCGCCGTACTCCAATTTTCCCGTCGGCGTCGCAGGGGTTACCGACGACGGACGTGTGGTGTGGGGTGCCAATATCGAGAACGCGTCCTATGGGCTCACCCTGTGCGCGGAGTGCTCGATGGTGTCGCACTTGTTCGCCACGGGTGGCGGTCGTCTGGTCGCCGTCGCGTGCGTTGATGGTTCAGGACATCCGTTGATGCCTTGTGGTCGTTGCCGTCAACTGCTCTACGAACATGGCGGCCCGGACATGCAGCTCATGACACCGGAGGGTGTCCTGACCATGCGCGATGTACTTCCGCAGGCTTTCGGCCCAGAACACCTCGGCCACTAGGACAGGTTCAGCGCCCTCGAGATGTCCGCGCGAAGGCGGTGCATGATCTGGGCCGCTTCGTCGCGAGAGCTCACGAGGTCGTCCGTCACGGACATGACGACCTGCAGATAGCACTTGAGCTTGGGCTCGGTACCACTGGGGCGAACGATCACTCGAGCTCCATCCAAGACAAAGCGCAAACCGTCCGTGGCGGGCAAGTCCTCGGAACCTTCTTCGAGATCATCGAATCGTTGAACGTGCAGGCCGGCGAGTGAGGTGGGTGGGTGAGCGCGGAGTCGCGACATCGCGTCGCCAATCTGTGCGAGGTCGGTGACGCGCTCGGAGACCTGCGAGGTCAGATACACGCCATGCAGACGAGCAAGGTCGTCGAGGACATCCTGCAACGTTCTGCCCTGCGACTTCATGTGCGCGGCGAGCTCGAGTAGTACAAGTGCTGCAGTGATGCCGTCCTTGTCGGACACCACTGACGGATCCACGCAGTAGCCGAGGGCTTCCTCGTAGCCGAAAATGAGATCCGGTACGCGCGATACCCACTTGAAGCCGGTGAGAGTTGCGGCGTAATCGATGCCCGCGTCGCTCGCGATCGCATGAAGCATGGCGCCGGACACGATCGACTGTGCAAGAGCACCGTGTGGTTCCTGCCCAAGCCGACGCTGTCGTTGAATCGTCCACCAGCCGAGAAGCCAGCCGATCTCATCGCCGGTCAGCATGCGCCAGTCCCTCTGATGTGGCACCGCTGCCGCACATCGATCCGCGTCGGGATCGTTGGCGATGACAATGTCCGGCCGGGTGATGCGTGCCTGGGCGAGTGCGAGATCTATCGCGCCGGGTTCTTCGGGATTGGGAAACGTCACGGTGGGGAAGAGCGGATCGGGTTGTTGCTGGGCGGCAACTGTCACCGGGGCAGGGAATCCAGCCTCGATCACGACGCGACACAGGACGTCACCGCCGACGCCATGCATGGCCGTGGACACTGCCGTGACGTCGCGCGGACCAGGTGGCAGCAGACTCACGGCTCTCTCGATGTAGGCAGCCAGCACTGAGTCGTCCAGCGTCACGAAGTCGTCGCCCAGGGGAATCAGCGACAGCGCACCAACCTGACTGATCCGTTCGGCAATATCCCGGTCTGTCGGGGAAACGATCTGCCTGCCATCTCCGAGGTAGACCTTGTAGCCGTTGTCCTGCGCGGGGTTGTGCGACGCGGTCACCATGACACCGGCGGCTGCGCCAAGGTGCCGGATCGCGAAGGCGAGAACGGGGGTCGGCAACGGACGCGGCAGGACCATCGCGGACACACCTGCGCCCCTCATCACCCTCGCGGTGTCATGTGCGAAGACGTTCGAATTGTGCCGCGCGTCGTAGCCGATGACAATGGAATCGCCTCCGTTGGCACGCACATACGAGGCGAGTCCCGCGGCAGCGCGCATCACGACTACGCGATTCATGCGATTACTGCCCGGCCCGAGACGACCACGCAGGCCGGCGGTGCCGAACTCCAGCGTCCCGGCGAAAGCATCATTCAATTCGTGCAGGGCCGCTGCGTCGCCTGCACTGACCTTGGCCGTGAGCTCGCGAAGCTGGTCCGCGGTGTGCGGATCGGGATCCTCGGCTACCCAAGCGTCGGCGCGTGCCAGCAGAGCGTCGAGATCAGTATCCGGAACCACCGGTGCCTCCGGTAACGATGGCGACGGAAGCCGAGGCACCGACTCGATCAGCACCGGCCGACAGCATGCGCTCGGCGTCCTCGCGTGTGCGAATACCACCCGAAGCCTTCACGCCGAGCAGGTCACCCACCACCCCTCGCATCAAGGCGATGTCTTCGACGGTCGCGCCACCTGAGCTCATGCCGGTCGAGGTCTTGACGTAGGCCGCGCCCGCACGACGGGCGAGCAGGCATGCGACAACCTTCTGCTCATCGGTCAGGAGGCAGGTTTCGATGATGACTTTGACGGGACGCCCGTCGGCCGCACCGACCACCCCTTGCATGTCCTCGAAGACACCCGCGATGTCCCCTGAGAGCAGCCCGCCGATATCCATCACCATGTCGATTTCGTCGGCGCCTTCCTCCGCAGCTATGCCTGCCTCACGCGCCTTGGCACGGCGAGTCATGGCGCCGAGGGGAAATCCCACGACCGAGCAGGTGAGCACGCCTGATCCGCGCAAGGTCTCGGCGACCGTTGCCACCCAACGGCTGTTGACACACACCGATGCGAACTGGTGCTCCAAGGCTTCCTGGCACAGGTGACCGACCTGCTGCATCGTGGCGTCGGCCTTGAGGAGCGTGTGGTCAATGCGCCCGGCCAAGGTTGCCGAGTGACGCAAAGCGGTGGGGCGAACAACGTAGGTGGCCTCCGGTCCCAAAGATGCGAAGACGATCTCTTGTGCGCGCCCCATGAGGTCCACGGTCATCTCACCCACGATAGGCGGGCAGCGCTGCTGCCAAGTAGTTGAACAGCACGCGGCCGGAATCCTCACTGAATTGGTGAAGGCGGGCGGGGCTGGATGTCACCTGATCGCCCTCGAGTCGATTCAACAACGTGGCGCAGATCATGGCGAACTTCGTGAAGCCCCAGTGGTTGAGATAGGCAGAGATGAGTGCCCCCTCCATTTCAATATTTCGCACACCGTGCTCATGAATCCATTCCAACCATGCGAGCTTCGAGTGCGCGGTTTCCATACGAATCGCCCCGTCGAGACGAAACTGCTCGAGGAAGAACTCGTTTGCGGCGACCGTCTTACCTGTGACCAGCGGGATGGTGTTCGCTGCATTCGCGGCGAGAATCGCGTCAATGCTGGTCTGCGGAAACTGGCAGTCGAACCAGTACTCACCGATTCCACCATTGAGTAACCGATAGGGACGCAGGTCGACCATGACGGCCTCGGTGGTGAGGACAACAGTTCCGGGCTCAAGTCCCACGCCACCACTGGTGCCGACCCGGGCCCAGAACACGTCGTCTAGTGCGGCGAGGTCCCCGCTCTTGAGGAAGAACACCAAGCGCATGAGCTCCTGCATCGCGATGGACGCGCTCGGCATTCCCATTCCGTGTGAGCTGAAGAGGACATCGGCGCAGTAGCGAGCCACGAAACGATCGGTCTTGGGAAACTCAGTGATGTCGGCGCCGGCGTTGATCGTGCTCCACCGACGAGCGAATTCCTCGATGCGTTCGCCTGAACCAGCGAGGATGACCGCGCGAACCCCACGCATCCGCTCCAGGAGCTCGTCGCCGCTGGTGACTCCGAAGTGGTAGTAGACGTCCGGATGAGATCCGTCGAGGACACCGCTGAGGAACTCGAAATTGATGTTCTCCGGCTTCACCGTTACCCCTCAACGTCATAGGTGATTGATCTGACTCTAGAGCGTCCTTGTTGTGGCCACCAAGGTCTGGCTGCAAATATGACGGCATGATGTCGGAGGTTACGAAACGATGAACATCACCCTCGCAGTGTCATCCCTCGCGGCAAGCGCAGTGGCTGCAAGCCTCATGTCCGGACCGGCCTTGGCGGCGACCGATGTCACGTATAACGACTCGGGCGCAATCTCCACGTGCGCAGACTCAAGTTGTCTGGCCTACTTCAGTACTCGCGATGTGACGATCACGTCGGGGTACAACCAAGGCTTCAGTTGGTACTCACAGGCGTGGCCGTTGGTGTCGCAACCCGTGGAAGGCCTCCAGATCGGACTCAGCTCCACGTGGATCAACCCGGACAATGTGACCCAACCCGCTCGGATTCAGAAGGCGTTCTGCGCAGGTTCGCACATCGATTCCTTTCGGCAGGACAGCTGGTACGGCTACTTCCAAACAATTGAGGGTGGACTCGGCTGGTGGCGTAGTACGCATTTCCCCACTCGCATGCCTAAGTACGCACTCAACGGCACGCCGAATTGCTACAACACCGAGTTCGCCACACCGGGCTGGACATTTGAGGATGCGCGACCGGCAGGCCGTGAGGAGACCGCACTGGTCCAACTGAGCAACACCCTGCTGATTCCACCGGACGGCATGACGTTGGATCCCAAGTCCGGTGGGACATACCTGGGAACCGCGTGGATGAACGTTCCACTTCCCCTCATGGGACGGCGCAGCGCGCCCACCGGGGTCAACCACTGGACTTTGTTCATGAATGCCGCGAACTTCAGCGGTCCCGTCGCGTACTGGTTGCCATCTGCATGGTCGGCCAGCTCGGCGACCAATCGCCTCATCACTGGCCTGGGATTGGATGCCAAACCTGGATTCATCGGCAGCTTCGCATCGGAATGGAACTCCGTTCCCTACCTGTCCACAACGGACGCCTCCGGTCGCACCATCACGCGAATGCCAACGACCGAGTTCCCGATTGATTCCGCCGGTCGCACCATCTTTACGCGGGATGCTCGCTCGTACTCTTCACGCGCCTTTGCCGATTCGGTCAGTTCTTGGCTGCAGGGACGATCGGTGGCCCCCACAGTTTTTCAGCCGTCGGGAATCGCCAACCTGCCTCTTCTGACCGACCCCCTGGACTTTTACCAAGACGGCCAACGCCTCGCAGGCTTGCTCAATTCGGTATCCCTTGCCTCCTTCGACGATGGTGCGGCATACGGATTTCAGTGGCGGGACTCCTCGGGTGTAGGTCACCTGCCAACAACGTTCATTCAGCGAGGCAATGAGCGAGTACCCGCGGGTGCTGATGTGGTTCCCCCGGCACTCGCGCAGGGATCGTTCCCACCGAGTAAGCCTGCCCGCTTCACCTACACGAGTCCGTCGTGGTGGAGCGCGAGCCAGACAGCATCACCGGTCTTCTCCGTGCGACTGGCCGACGGTTCGACAGTCCGCTACCGGTGGTACCGATTCGTGGACCAGCCAGCGCTGCAACGCCTATCACTGACGCCGAAGGAATCGACCAGACTTCAGGCGGTGGTGACGGCGATGCATCGAGCGTGGCCTAACGGCACGCAATTCATCTCTGAACCTAAGTCAGGTGCCTTGACGAGTATGGATCCGGCACTCATCGTGTCACCCCCGAAGGGATTGGAATATGGGTATGTCCCATACGTCATTTCGCAGGGCAATTGACAGACGCGGGGCAAATCACAAGCACGGGACAATCCGGGGTGCCAGAATCACCGCATGACTCGAGCACCCGGAACGCGTCCTTGGTCCGCCCGCCGTCCGCAGAGCCTTCTACTCAGCATCGCGATGGTGATCATCGTGATCGCCCTTGAGGTGACCGCGGTGCACGACATTCAGCGGGAGGTGGGCGCGGCTGTGCCGTTCTTCATCATTGTGTGTGCGCCACTGCTGGGTGGCTACTACCTGTGGTACTGGAACTTCTACAAGTTCGGCGAAGGTAGCGTCGAGAGCCAGTAGGTGGAGCGGGTGACGGGAATCGAACCCGCACTGTCAGCTTGGGAAGCTGATGTTCTGCCATTGAACTACACCCGCGACGCCTCGCACGTCGTCCGGCGGAGGCCAGAGAAGTATGGCCTAGGCGGTGCGAATAGCCGAACCCAGGGCGTTGAGTTCTCCCATGAGGCGACTGGAGTCGCGCTTGGCGCCCAGCATCTCGAACACGTTCATCCGCGAAGACAGCAGTGGGGTTGCATATGCCACTCCTGCGTCGGCAGCGGCCTTGGCCGCATCAAAGCGGGCGAGCGCCTTGGCGACCGCGGCTCGGTGAGCCGTTGTGGTGGTTGCGGCGCTGATTGCTTTCACAGCAGTGTCAAGCCGAGTCATGGCAGCGTCGGCGTTGCTGATCAGGGTGGTGACGTGAGCACGCTCTTTCGGCGACAGTGTGCTGCCGTATGTCGCGAGGTATCCGTTTAGCAGCGCCAAGGCATCCCGGTGCCATGCCTGGGACTGCTGCGTCAGGTGCGATGCCGCGCTGGCAGTGCTGGCGGATGCGGTGGAGGCAACCCCGACGGCGGCCACGCCCGTCAGTGCGAGCGCGACACTCAGGGCAATGACCTGTCGACGCACCCCGGTGAGACGCGACAGCTGACCTGTGCGTTCCCTTGTCTGCTGCACACCTCTATCCTTGCCGTCATGGTGCCGATTCACGAACCGGGTCACGAGCACGAGCAGGAGCCCGAGCCGATTCGCCAGCGCAACGTGCTCGGCAATCCTCTCGAGGTATGCAGTCTCGAGCCGCTCACGGGGTTCTACCGCGACGGTTTCACGACCACGGGGCCGGAGGACCTCGGTTCGCACACGGTCTGCGTCGTAGTCACAGCAGAATTCCTTGAGCACCAGAAGTCCATCGGCAACGACCTGTCGACGCCCTACCCCCAGTACGGCTTCCCGGGCCTTCAGCCGGGAGACAGGTGGGGAGTGTGTGCCGGTCGCTGGCTGCAGTCTTTTGAGGCGGGGATCACCTCGCCCGTAGTCATGGCCGCCACCAATGAGGCTGCCTTGACGATCGTCCCGCGCGAAGCGCTCCAAGAGTGCGCGGTGGATGTACCCGACGACGTGTCCGCTTTAGAATGATTGCATTGACAGCATCGCTGTCATTCTTTTAATCTTCACGCATGGCCGTGATGACGATTCGAGACCTTGATGACGAGGTCCGCGACCGATTGCGCGTACGGGCAGCGCAGCATGGTCGTTCCATGGAGGCTGAGGTGCGAGCCATCCTGGCGGCCGCGGTGGATTCACCAGTTGTCCAGTCCTTTGCTGAAGCCCTCCTGGCGATGAGATCGGACTTCTCTCACAGCGGATTCACTGTTCCCCCGCGCGGTGACAAGACCCGCGACCCCTTCGCATGATCGTGCTCGACACGAATGTCGTGTCGGAGGTCATGACCGGTGAGCCGACGTCCCCGGCGCTCACGTGGCTTACCGACCAGTCCACCGCAGACCTGAGAATCTCCGCGGTCACGGTGATGGAGATCTCGTACGGCTTGAGCCGGCTGCCGAACGGTCGAAAGAAAAATCGACTCTCGACGTTCTGGGATGGGATCGTCGACGTGTGGGCGGCAAACATCCTCGTCATTGATCTCGACTCCGCGAGACTTGCCGGCGAAATGCTGGGAATGCGCAGTCACGCCGGGCGCCCCCTGCACTTTGCCGATGCACTGATCGCGGCGGTATCGCTGCGTCATGGTGCCGCTCTCGCGACCAGGAACGTCAAAGACTTCGGGGGGCTGGGCCTGACGCTGGTGAATCCGTGGCTGCCCTGATCCGCATACGGGCAGTAGCCTTCCCCCGTGCTGCTATCTGACCGCGATATCAAGGCTGAGCTCGCCGCCGGCCGCGTCGGCCTCGAGCCCTACGACGAAGCGATGATCCAGCCGTCCAGCATGGACGTTCGTCTGGATCGTTGGTTCCGGGTCTTTGAGAATCACAAGTACCCGCACATTGATCCCGCTATCGAGCAGCCCGATCTCACGCGCTTGATTGAGCCCGAGGGTGATGAGCCGTTCGTCCTGCATCCTGGCGAGTTCGTCCTGGGCTCGACATATGAAGTCGTGACGTTGCCCGACGACATCGCGGGGCGGCTCGAGGGAAAGTCGTCACTTGGGCGTCTGGGTCTGCTCACGCACTCCACCGCTGGGTTCATCGACCCCGGGTTTAGTGGTCACGTGACGCTCGAACTGTCTAACGTCGCCAATCTTCCGATCATGTTGCATCCCGGGATGAAGATCGGGCAGCTGTGCTTGTTCCGGCTCTCGTCGCCGGCCGAACACCCGTACGGGTCCGCGCAGTACGGCTCGCGGTACCAAGGTCAGCGTGGCCCGACGCCCAGTCGTTCGTTCGCGAATTTCCATCGCACGCAGATCTAGCGCTACTCGTACCGCCACATGCCGCTCGCAAGGTCGTAGGAGTACGTGCGTTCGCATGTGGGACCACCGGTTCGCCCATTCGGCCACTGCGCCCAACTGGGATGCCATGTGCTCTCGCAGGTGTGTGTCAGCGACGCGCGCGCATAGGCCTGGAACCACGGTGGTGGGGCCGGCTGCGACGCAGCCGTCACGGTGAGGATTCCCGAAGGGCCGATGCCTCCCTGGATTGCGGTGATGGCCGCCAGGTGTAACCCCAAGCCCGCCGTCGTTAGCACCGTGAAGGTGACCATAGTTGAAGCACCGCTGAGTGCTGAGCCGCTTGAGACAGAAGCGGACAGCAGGCTGGTGTCGTAGGTCAACGTGTCGCCGGTGCAGTTGCTGAACGTGATTGAGAACGTCTCGCCCTGCTGGGCATTGATAGTGAGACTTCCAGGCGTACTGCACAACACTGGGTTAGGTGTCACTGCGGCCGCGAATACGGGCTGCGATGTCATCGGACCCACAACGGCGAGCGCCACCAACGGCACAACCGACATGCGCATAGCGCGGGTCGGGAGGGTGAAATCCATGTGCGCACACTAGGTGAGTGCGAACGCTATAGCCTGCCCACATGCATGTGTTACATGAATCGCGATGATGCCGCCGGAGTCCGAGCTCGAGATCCTCGACTACGCCGACTTCGGTGTAGGGATCCGATGGCTGGCGCAAAGACTCGTGGATACGGACTGGATTCCCGATGTGGTGCTTGGCGTCGTGCGCGGTGGCCTGTGTGTTGCGGCCGGCTTGGCGTATGCCTTAGACCTCAAGGACGTGCGTCACGTCAACATTGAGTTCTATACCGACGCAGGGAAGACACTGCCGGCACCGATAGTCGTGGGTGAGCTCCCGTACCTCGCCGATCTCAGCGGCCGGCGGGTACTCGTCGCTGATGATGTGGCCGACACCGGTGCCACGCTGCATTTCGTGCGAGACCTGCTGCCGGTGGATGCTGACGTGCGCGTGGCTGTCCTGTACGCCAAACCGGCCACGACCTACCTGCCAGATCTTGCCTGGCGGACCACCGAGCGGTGGATTCGATTCCCCTGGATCCAGGTGCCCCCCGTGCGGTTGCACGAGGCCGGGCGCTCATCCGTGTGACCTCATCCGACTGCGGGGTGCCGGTCTCGACCGCGAGCCATAGCCTTGCGTCCATGATCGAGGCGCGGGCACTTCTGCGGCCGGCGCTGCTGCCGGTCTTCTTGGCAGTTGTGGTCGCGTGGGTGGTTCTCGCTGTGGCCCCGATGTCGAACTTCTGGGTGATGTGGCTTGCTATGGCCGTGGCCATGATGATTCCATCTGCGACCCGGCCTCTGGCCCGTGCTGCATCGGGCTCGGCGGCTCGGGGCCTGATCTTTTCATTCGGTTACGTGGCGGTATGGGCAGCCGCCGGAATCCCGGCCCTACTGATCCTGCGTGCGGTGACGTGGACGCCGACCTGGATAGCGGTGTCATGGATTGTGGCCGGTGCGTACCAACTCACTCCCGTGTTGCGTCGTCACCTCACCGCGTGCGCGGCAATCTCCTTTCACGGCGATCCGCTTCGCTACGGTTTCCGTCAAGGACTGCGATGCGCGATCGCCTGTGGGCCCCTGATGGTGGCAGTCAGCGTCACCGCGATGGCAGTGCCGCAACTGTGGCTCGCGCTCGTCATTCTCGTGGTGATGACGGCGTTCATCTGCTGGGAGAAGCGCTCGTCAACCACCGTTCGCGCACGTGTGGTGTCGGGCGTAGCGATGCTGATGATCGCCGGCGTTGCCTGGGCGGTCGCCGGCAACGGTGCGGTCGCGCCACACGGCATGCCCGGCATGTCAATGTCGTCGCACTGATCTGTGGTGGTGTGATTCGCGGCTAGGCCGACGGTGCGTCGAGGTCACGACCATCGGCAATGTCGCCCACCTCGACACACACGATGTCCGACCGATGCTTGAGGAAAGAACGCGCACCGGCGTCTCCTTCCGCCGCAGTGGCGATGGCCGACCAGTGCTCACGAGCGAACTTCACCGGGTGGCCTCGCTCACCGTGGTACGTCGCCTGGACGATGCTGGCGGCTGAACTCACAATTCGTTCGACGGCGTGCGATGTCAGCCCGGGGAGGTCGACGAGGGTGACGACTACCTCGTCAACCGCCATGTCGGTGAGCGCGATCAACCCCACTCGCAAGGACGAGCCCATGCCTTCCGCCCAGTCGGGATTCTCGACTGTGAGGGCGTGGGATACCTCACCCTGCCAAGCTCCGAGGATGACGAGCACCGGATCGCAACCACCGTCACGAAGTACCCGCACCGCACGATCCACCAAACGTTCGCCGTCAATGACGACAGGTGCCTTGGGCTGCCCGTAGCGCCGACCCGCTCCCGCAGCGAGCACCAGGCCCGCGGTTGTCACCGTGCAGCGCCGGGATGAATGGGACCCTGCGTTGCGGCTAGGTGTTGGCCAGAGCCACCCCACCGTGCCTGCACGATCTCCGCCGCAATCGAGATGGCGGTCTCCTCGGGTGTGCGTGCACCGAGGTCAAGTCCGATGGGCGAATGCAGTCGAGCGATCTCGTCGGCGGTCACGCCGGCTTCCTTTAGACGCTCCAGTCGGTCCTCGTGTGTGCGACGCGAACCCATGGCACCGATGTAGCCCGCGTCCGTGCGCAGGGCCACCCTGAGTGCAGGCACGTCGAACTTCGGGTCGTGGGTGAGCACTGCGATCACGGTGCGCTGATCCACGTGCTGTTGCTCGAGCCAGCGATGCGGCCAGTCAACGACGATCTCGTCGGCATCCGGGAACCTCTTGCGGGTCGCGAAGACCGGGCGTGCGTCGACCACCGTGACGCGGTAGCTCAGCAGTTTGCCTACACGGACGAGCGAAGCCGAGAAGTCGATGGCGCCGAAGACGAACATCTGCGCGGGCGGGGCGTACGACGCGACGAACACGTCTAGCCCTTCACCCAGTCGCTCGCCCTCGGGTCCGTAGCGCAGGAAACCGGTGGTGCCGGATGCCAGCATGCCGATGGTGTCTTCGCGAATGGTGTCGTCGAGACGATCAGTGCCCAGGCTCCCCTCGGTGCGGTCGGGGCGCACCACGAGGTGCCTACCAACGAAGTGCGGTCCGCGCACGATGGTTGCCACGGCGACCGGTTCGCCCGCGGCAATGCTGGCCGCAATGCCGTCGAGCTCGGGCCACGTGGTGTTATCCACCCGCTCGACGAACACCTCCAAGATGCCGCCGCAGGTGAGGCCGACCGCGAAGGCGTCGTCGTCGCTGACTCCGTACGTCTCGAACCGGGATTCCCCGTCGGCCAGCACCTCCTGGCCGAGTTCGTAGAGCGCACCCTCAACACAGCCACCGCTGACCGAGCCGACAGCCTCGCCTGTGTCGGTGACCAGCATGGATGCGCCGGCGGGTCGAGGAGCGGATTTCCAGGTGCGCACGACCGTTGCCATGGCCACCTGCCCGTCACGATTGCGGGCCGCGATGAGCTCATCAAGCACCTCGCGCATGCTCACCTCCGTGATTGGACCGACCATTCGGCGGGCCGCATGACGGCCAAGGCCCAATAATGCTCTGGTGGGGCTCATTCGGCTGGTCGAGATCGCGGAGAATCCCATTGGGGTTTCCGCCATTGAGGCCATGGTGGCCGACGACCGTTCCGGGGCCGTCGTGACTTTCAGCGGCAATGTCCGCAACCACGATCATGGGCGTGAGGTGGTCCGACTCACATATGAGGGTCACCCCAGCGCGGCAGAGGTGCTGGCCGAGGTCGCCGACGAGATCGCGTCGAAGTTCGACCTGATAGCACTCGCCGTGTCCCATCGCATCGGCGATCTCGCCATCGGCGACGCGGCCCTAGTGGCTGCTGTATCGTCGGCGCATCGCGAGGTCGCCTTCGAGGCATGCGCGGCTCTGGTCGATCTCACCAAGGAGAAGCTTCCGGTCTGGAAGCACCAGATCTTCATTGATGGCACAGATGAGTGGGTGAACTGCGCGTGACCGCCCTCATCGACACCTTCGGCCGTGTGCATCGCGATATGCGCGTGTCCGTCACCGATCGATGCAATCTGCGGTGCACCTACTGCATGCCTGCCGACTTCTCCGACTGGCTGCCCGGCGACCACTTGCTGTCTATTGACGAGATGCTTGAGGTCATCGAGATCGCGACCGAGCACGGCATCGAGAGCATTCGACTCACCGGAGGCGAGCCACTGCTGCGCCCTGACCTCGTTGAGATCGTCCGTCGAATAAACGCGCTTCCTCTCAAGCCACGCATCTCCCTGACCACCAACGCTTTGCGACTTGCGGCTCTCGCCCAGCCCCTTGCGGATGCCGGACTCGAGCGGGTCAACGTCAGCCTCGACACTCTCGATCGCGCGCGCTTCAGTGAGCTCACCAAGCGTGATCGCTTCGCTGATGTGCTGTCTGGTATCGAGGCGGCGCAGCGCGCGGGGCTGACTCCACTCAAGGTCAACACCGTCCTGATGCGCGGAATCAACGATGACGAAGCGGTGCCGCTGTTGCAACACGCTCTCGAGAACGGCTGGAGCCTGCGATTCATCGAGCAGATGCCACTAGACGCGCAGGGGTCGTGGGATCGCAGCGACATGGTCACGGCTGCCGAGATCGTGGAGCTGCTCTCGGAGCACTTCGCACTCACGCCGGTGTCCACGCGCGGCTCTGCACCGGCCGAAGGGTTCTATGTGAACGGCGGCCCCGCAACTGTCGGCATCATCGCCAGTGTGAGCAAGCCGTTCTGCGCCGCCTGCGATCGCATCCGTCTCACTGCGGACGGCCAGGTGCGCAACTGCCTGTTCTCTCACGAAGAGACGGATCTTCGGTCCACCTTGCGCGATGTCGAACTTCCCGCGTCAGAGCGCAGAGAACGCATCGGGCGTCTGTTCCAGACGTCGGTCACCGCCAAACTCCCAGGCCATGGAATCAACGATCCATCGTTCATTCAGCCGGATCGCCCCATGTCCGCCATCGGCGGCTGATCCGCTCGTCAGCCTCCAGCAAAAGGCGGCAGCACATCCACGCGTGTCCCGGGGGCTAGCGGCACCAATGCCGGGTCACCGTGAGCGGCCAGCCCGTCAATCAAGAAAGAACACCGCGGGGCGACAGCGCCGAAGGACGGATAGGTCGACACCAACTGGTTAACGACGTCGGCAAGCGTGGCACCTGAGATATCGACCTGATGGGCACCCACGGCTGCGCGGGCCGCCGCGAACAAGTGAACGGCAATTGCACTGCTGGTCATGGACTGACCCTACGACTCTGTCAAACGGCTTGCTCCCGGGTCGAGACCGGAGCAGAGTTCACCTCCACAACCTGCCCCGGAGGTTCCATGGAACTTGAGAACTCCTTCCTCGTGCCGGCCGACATCGACACGGCGTGGAGCACCTTGCTGGACGTCGAATCGATCGCACCGTGCATGCCGGGGGCGACCCTCACCTCGTTCACGGGGGATGAGTTCACCGCCGACGTCAAGGTCAAGCTGGGTCCGGTCACGATGGTGTTCGGCGGCAGCGGGAAGTTCGTCAGCAAGGATCCCTCAACGCACACGGCGGTCATTGACGCGGCCGGCAAGGAAGTCAAGGGCGGCGGCAACGCTTCAGCGAAGATCACCGCAGCCCTCACCTCAGAGGGCCCTGACGTCACGCGCGCGAACATCGTCACTGACCTCACGATCACCGGCAAGGCCGCACAGTTCGGCCGAGGGGTCATGGCTGATGTGTCCAAGCGCCTGATCGATCAGTTCGCCGGAAATCTGCAGACTGTGATCGAGCTGCGCAAGGGTGCGTCTGCACCGGCGACGAGTGCCGCATCAACAGCCGCCACGACAGGTGCACCCACGTCCATGGCCTCACCCGCGGCCGCTCCCGTCATGAACAACGAGGCCCTCGACCTGGGCAGTGCGGCGCTGGGCCCGATCCTCAAGCGCGCGATCCCCGCTCTCATGGGCGTCATCGTCGTGGTCGGGGTCATCTGGTGGATCGTGGCCCGGTAGGCCATGACCCTCGCCGAGCAGGTCCCGGACCCGAAGGCACTAACCGCCAAGCTTGCCGAGCACGACTATGTCGCCGATGCCGGCCTTGCAACCGCATTGTTCTGCGCGGTTCGACTTCCGCAGCCGCTTCTTCTCGAAGGCGAAGCCGGTGTCGGCAAGACGCAGGCCGCGAAGGCGCTTGCGGCGATGCTGGACACTCCGCTCATTCGACTGCAGTGCTTCGAGGGAATTGATGCGAGTGAAGCGCTCTACGAATGGAACTATCCGCGCCAGCTCTTAGGCATTCGCGTCGCCGAAGCCTCGGGTGCGGATCTGTCGGAACAGTCGCTGTTTGCGCGTGAATATTTGATTGAACGACCTCTTCTGCAAGCACTTGAGCACCCGGGCCCCAACCCCGCTGTGCTGCTCATCGATGAGGTTGACCGTGCCGACGAAGAATTCGAAGCGTTCTTGTTCGAGTTGCTCGCGGAGGCATCCGTGACCGTGCCGGAGATAGGCACCCTGTACGCCAAGGTCCCACCTGTTGTGATTCTCACGTCCAACCGCACCCGTGACCTTCACGATGCACTCAAGCGCAGGTGCCTGTACCACTGGATCGACTATCCCGACCTTGAGCAAGCGACGCGCATCGTTCGACTGCGTGTGCCAGCCGCGTCACCCACACTCGTGGAGCAGATCACTGCGGCGGTGCAGCGCCTTCGCACGATGGACATGCAAAAGCCCCCGGGCGTGGCGGAGGCGATCGACTGGGTTCATGCGGCGGTGCTGCTGGGGATTTACACACTCGACTCCGACGGTGTCGACCAGACCCTCGGTTCGGTGCTCAAGTACCGCGAGGATCAAGAACGTGCGCGAGCCGAGGGACTCGCATGGGTCGCAGGAGCCTGACGTGATCGAACTCGCTGCTGTTGCAGCTGCCTTCGGTCATCGGCTGCACGACAGCGGTGTGCCCGTGACGCCTGCGCAGAGCGCGCGTTTTGGCAGCGCCGTTCTGCTTGCGCAGCCGAAAGAGATCGACGAGCTGTACTGGCTTGGCCGCATCACGCTACTGACGGGACACAACCAGGTCGACACGTATGACCGCGTCTTTCGACACATCTTCCAAGGACTGATCGACATCGCAGACGTGGCCGGACGGCAGTCAGAGCAGCCCACATCGATGACCGGCCCCGAAGGCGACCGTCAGCAGGGTGCACAGTCAGACACCCGTGAGTCACCGAGTCGACCGCGCGGATCCAGTGCGTCTCCAGGTGACCGCACTTCGGGCGCCGACGATGCTGACGCACCCCCGCAGGTGCTCGCGGCCATGAGTTCCAGTGAGCGACTGTCGGATGTGGACTTCTCGCGCTGCACCCCCGAGGAACTTGCCCTCATTCGCCGGTTGGTCGAGCAGCTCCCCCTCGTCCCGCCCCTGCGCCAGGCACGTCGCACCCGGCGGCATGGACGTGGTCGTCGACTAGACGTGCGTGCGACATTGCGCCGGGCACATCGCACGGGGGGCGACCCGGTCGAATTGGTCATGCGTACTCGCACGGACCAGCCGCGCCGCGTGGTGCTGCTGGCCGATGTCTCGGGGTCTATGGAGCCCTATGCGCGCGTGTACCTGCACCTCATGCGTGGGGCCGTGCAGGCCCTTCGTGCGGAGGCGTTCGTCTTTGCCACCCGACTCACCAGACTCACCCGGACCCTCGCTCAACAGCATCCTGATGTCGCGTACCGCAGGGCGACACAGGCAGCGCCGGATTGGTCTGGTGGCACACGCATCGGACGAACGTTGATGGAGTTCCTCGATGTCTATGGACGTCGTGGAACAGCGCGTGGTGCGGTCGTCGTGATCGTCTCCGACGGGTGGGAGACCGACGACCCAACGATGTTGCGCGAAGCAATGGTGCGCCTATCGCGATTAGCCCATCACATCATCTGGGTCAATCCACGCAAGGCGGCCACCGACTACCAACCACTCGTGGGTGGAATGCAAGCTGCGCTGCCGTACGTTGACACGTTCGTCTCTGGGCATTCGGTGCGAGCCCTTGAAGAAGTGATGTCCGCAATCAGCAGTGCCACACACCGCGCAGCATCAGCGGCCTAGGCTGACCTCCATGGCCGAGGAGTTCACCCATCTCAACGCGCGCGGCGAGGCCCGCATGGTCGATGTCACCGCCAAGGACGTCACCGTGCGATCCGCCACTGCGCGTTGCCATGTCGTCGTCTCTGGCGATGTGGCCGCGGCCCTGCGCGCGGGTGAGATGCCCAAGGGCGATGCGCTGGGTGTTGCGCGCATCGCGGCCATCCAGGCCACCAAGCGCACCGCAGAGTTGATCCCGCTGTGCCACCCGATCGCGATCCACGGTGTCGACGTCGATGTGCAGGTTGTAGACCCGGCGGGTGTCGATATTCATGTCACGGTGCGAACTGCTGATCGCACAGGTGTCGAGATGGAAGCGCTCACCGCAGCGGCGGTAGGAGGCCTCGCCATCATCGACATGGTCAAAGGACGCGATCGCAGCGCCGCCATCACCGAGGTCGTGCTGCTCGAGAAACTCGGTGGCCGTTCGGGGCACTGGGTGCGCGAGTCCTGATGTCCTCAATGCTTGTGCGACGCGCTCGAGTGATCACGTCGTCCACGCGATCAGCGGCCGGTGTGTGGGAGGACCGGTCCGGTCCGGTTCTCGTCGAGGGTTTGGCCGCACTCGGCTTCGAAGTTGATGCACCGGTGGTGGTGGCCGATGGCGAACCACTGCTCGCCGCACTCCGCGACGCCGTTGACGAGGGTTTCGACCTTGTGGTCACGACCGGCGGCACAGGCCACACGCCCATGGATCTCACCCCGGAGGTCACGCGACAGGTGATCGAGCGCGAGTCGCCGGGTCTGGCCGAGGCTATTCGTGCCTACGGTGTATCGCATGGTGTACCGACCGCGATCCTGTCGCGCGGCATCGCGGGAATCGCGGCAACGACGTTGATCGTCAATGCGCCTGGCTCAACCGGAGGTGCTCGCGATGCGATCGCTGCACTGGGCCCGGTACTGATGCATGCCGTGGATCAGGTCCACGGTGGCGATCACCAACGCGCGGACTAACTGAGGTCGAGGTCGAAAGCCGCGGAGATTGCCGCGGCGAGGGCAGCTTCTTGATCCGCTAGAAGAAATCCTAGGTGGCGTCCCAGGGCAGAACTCGCGACCGTCGTCACCATGTCGCACGTGACAACTGCATCGTGGTCGATGCCATTGTGCGCCCCCACACGTACCTCAGTGGACAGTCCCTTGATGTTTGACGTGATAGGAGCAACCGTGACCCACCTACGGTTCTCACGAAAGATCGAACGAGAAAGCACCACCACAGGACGGGTCTTATCAACCTGACACAGGTGAATAGGTCGCATAGTTAGTCGAGTTCGGGGAAGGATTGTTGGGCGCGAGTGATGAAGGCTGCCAGTTCGTCGTAGTCGCCCTTCTCCCGCAGGATGTTGGCATCCTGCTCGGCCTGATATCGGCGGAGCTCCCTGCGTAAGGCCCGCTCGATCACTGAGGCACGGCCCGACTCCTCACTCTCCACAACCATGGTGTCGAGGGCGTCGACCAAGTCATCGGGGAGGCGCACGGCGATCTGAATCGACATGCTCCGACGGTACCACGCTGGGATGCACTTTGCATCCCACGATTTAGCGCTTCGCCGACTCCAGCAGCAGCGTCGCGACGTCGACAACCTCAACACCTTGCGCAGTGCCTTCAGCCTGACGCTTGGTGACAGCGTCGTTGAGCATCACCGAGCAGAACGGGCACGCGACCGCGACCTTTGAGGCGCCTGTGCCGATGGCCTCGTCGCCGCGATTCTGGTTAACGCGGGTACCGATCTTCTCTTCCATCCACATGCGCGCACCTCCGGCGCCGCAGCAGAAGGACTTGTCAGCGTGACGTTCCATCTCCACCCGAGTTGCACCGGTGGCGTCGACGAGCTCGCGCGGCGGTACGTAGACCTGATTGTGCCGACCCAGGTAGCACGGGTCGTGGTACGTCACCTTCTGGTCGACGCGAGTGACCGCGGTGAGGCGGCCTTCCTTGACGAGCTCGTTGAGCAACTGTGTGTGATGCACGACCTCGAAGTTGCCACCGAGCTGCGGGTACTCGCGGCCCAACGTGTTGAGGCAGTGCGGGCACGTGACGACGATCTTGCGCGCCTTAATCTCGTTGAGGACCTCGACGTTCTGCATCGCCTGCATCTGGAAGAGGAACTCGTTGCCTGCGCGTCGCGCGGGATCACCCGTGCACGTCTCGCCCTCGCCCAGCACCATGAACTGCACGTCCGCGATGGTCAGAAGCTCGGCGACCGACTTGGTGGTGCGCTTGGCACGGTCTTCGAACGCGCCCGCGCAGCCGACCCAGAACAGGTAGTCGACATCGTCGGGAATGCTGTCTTCGCCATTGGCGCCGAACACACGCACGTCGAAGTCGACCTCGGCGATCCAGGCGTTGCGGTCGGCTGCGTTCATGCCCCACGGGTTGCCCTTGTTCTCGAGGTTCTTGAACAGGCCGTTGAGCTCGGCAGGGAAATCGGTGGCGATCATCACCTGGTTGCGGCGCATGTCGACGAAGTGGTCGATGTGCTCGATGTCGACGGGGCACTGATTGACGCACGCACCGCACGTGGTGCAGGCCCACAGGGCTTCTTGATCGATGACCGGAAGCTCGGCACCCGTGGTGCGGTGGCCATCGAAGGTGTATCCGTCGTCGCCAGAGTGATCGGAGCCTTCGCGCGATCCGATGAACGGACGCTCGACCTCGGTCCGCGCCTCGGGTGTCAATGCATCGAGCGCCGCCGTGTTGAACTCGCCGAGGCCGGGGTGCTGCCCGTTGGCGGCCATCAGGTACGGGGCCTGCGCAAACATCGTGTCGCGCAGGTTCATGATCATGAGCTTGGGCGACAAAGGCTTGCCGGTGTTCCAGGCCGGGCACTGCGACTGGCAGCGCCCGCACTCGGTGCAGGACATGAAGTCGACGTAGTTCTTCCAGGTGAAGTCGGCAATGTGTCCCTTGCCGAACGTCGCATCGTCGGGCGGATCCTCGAAGTTGACCGGCTCGCCCTTGTAGTAGATCGGCAGCAGTGGGCCGAGTGCGTTGGGCCTGCGCGACGTGTACACGTTGATCGGTGCTGCACCGATGTGCAGGTGCTTGGAGTTCAGCACGATGAGCAGGAAGAAGACGATGACGCCGATCTGTGCCCACAGCCCGACCGTCTCAACCCAGAGCAGGGTCTCGGGTGACAGCCCGGACATCAGCGAGCCAATCCAGTCGGAGACAAACGCTCCGCTCGAATACGGCAGGTTGCCTGAAGCCGACTGTGCGCCTCGGTACCAGAACAACGTGACGACCACGAGAAGGATCATGAACAGGATGAGCCACGCACCACGCGTGTGAGATCCGAAGAAGCGCGAGGAGCGCCCCTTGTCGGCGGGGCTGTTGCGCACTCGCAGCAGGCCGAAGATCACGATGCCGACGAGAACCAGGACGCCGAACAGGTCCTCGAGGAATCCGACGATGGGCCAGGTGCCAACGATGGGAACCCCGAAGTCGGCGACGAACAGGGCGCCGTACGCCTCGAGGATGGTGAGGCCGAGGACGAGGAATCCCCAGAAGGCGAACACGTGGGCGATACCCGGGATCGTCCACTGCAGGAGCTTCTTCTGGCCGAGTACCTCGGTGGCTTCGGCGGTGACGCGCGCGGTGGGATCCACGAGCCGACCCACGGCCGGCTTGCCTGAGCGGCCGAGGGAGACCAGGAACCACAGGCGCTTGCCGGCAAAAGCCAGCACGATGACGGTGATCGCAAGGCCGACGACAAGCCGGATCAGCTGATGGGAATCCATGGCCAAAGGCTATCCACCGTCGGCCAGACTTCAGCCTCGATCGCCGGGCATGTGACGAGCCTCTCCGCGGTCGCTAACGTCGACTACGAACTACCTGCGAAAGGGACCCATGGCCACCTCGCCCCGCCTAAGTGATGACGTACCCCTGCTTCAGGAGGATGTGGACGAATTTCACGTCGACGGAGCCATCGTTGTTCGGGGTCTGTTTTCGCCCGACGAGGTCGAGTTGGTGCGCGAGGGAATAGAGCGCAACCTCGCTGAGCCGGGCCCGATGTTCAAGGTGGCCAGCAAGGCCACTGACCCAGGACGGTTCGTGGAGGACTTCTGCCAGTGGCGACGAATCGAGCAGTACCAACGCATTGCCCACGAATCCCGGGCCGCGGATGTTGCGGCCGCGCTCATGGGTGGGCGCACAGTTCGTCTGTTCCACGACCACATGCTCGTCAAGGAGCCGGGAACTCTTCAGCCGACGCCGTGGCATCAAGACCAGCCGTATTACAACGTGGACGGCGCGATGAACTGCTCAATGTGGATGCCAGTCGATCCCGTACCGCAGGAGTCAACGCTGGAGTTCCTCGGCGGCTCTCATCGCGGTGGCTGGCTCATGCCCCGAACTTTTCTGGACAAGCAGGCGAAGTGGTTCCCCGAAGGCACGATGTCTGAGGTCCCCGACATCGAGGCTGATCGCAGCTCGCATCGGATCCTGGGATGGGCTCTCGAGCCTGGCGACGCGGTTTTCTTTCACATGCTGACGCTGCACCACTCCTATGGCGTGCCGGGACGGAACCGGCGCCGAGCCTTCTCCTTGAGATTCCTCGGGGACGACATGGTCCATGCCCCTCGAAGCTGGCCACCTCCCCGCAGTTCGATGGGCTTGAGGACGAGATAGCGGCTGGCGCCGCGCTGGACCACGAATTGTTCCCCCTGCTTCGTTCAACGTGACCTAGATCACACAATGCGGACACCCTGATGAGGGAATGCCGAGTGGGTGCACCCCGTTATTCGATATGAGTCCAATTGACTCAAAGAGTGTGATGCCTCGCTTGCGGGGCATAACTCGGCGAGGCAGACTCATCTGAGACCAACCGGCCCGTCGACCTGACGGCCGGACTGAACAAGAAGGAGCACCACCACCATGGCTCGAGCAGTCGGTATCGACCTGGGCACGACCAACTCCGTCGTGTCGGTCCTCGAAGGCGGAGAACCCGTCGTCATCGCCAACGCCGAGGGTTCCCGGACGACCCCGTCCGTCGTGGCCTTCGCCAAGAATGGCGAGGTACTTGTGGGCGAAGTCGCCAAGCGTCAGGCAGTCACCAACGTGGACCGCACGATTCGGTCCGTCAAGCGTCACATGGGTACGAACTGGACCGTCGACATCGACGGCAAGTCCTACACATCGCAGGAGATCAGCGCCCGCACGCTGATGAAGCTCAAGCGCGACGCTGAGGCCTACCTCGGCGAGCCTGTCGCAGACGCTGTCATCACCGTTCCCGCGTACTTCAGCGACGCGCAGCGTCAGGCCACCAAGGAAGCCGGCGAGATCGCCGGACTCAATGTCCTGCGCATCATCAACGAGCCCACCTCTGCCGCACTCGCGTACGGACTGGACAAGGGCGACACCGAGCAGACCATCCTCGTCTTCGACCTCGGCGGTGGCACGTTCGACGTGTCGTTGCTCGAGATCGGCGACGGCGTTGTCGAAGTCAAGGCGACGTCCGGCGACAACAACCTCGGCGGCGACGACTGGGATCAAAAGGTCGTCGACTGGATGGTTGGCCAGTTCAAGAACAACAACGGCATCGACCTGTCCAAGGACAAGATGGCAATGCAGCGTCTGCGTGAGGCAGCTGAGAAGGCGAAGATCGAACTCTCCAGTTCGATGCAGAGCTCGATCAACCTGCCGTACATCACCGCGGGTGCTGACGGCCCTCTTCACCTGGAGGAGACGATCACGCGTGCGCAATTCGAGTCGATGACCGCTGACCTGCTCGAGCGGACCAAGGCCCCGGTCCAGGCGGTACTCAAGGACGCTGGCATCAGCATCGGCGAGATCGACCAGGTCGTGCTCGTCGGCGGATCCACGCGCATGCCCGCCGTGACCGAGGTCGTCAAGAAGGAGACCGGCAAGGACCCCAACAAGGGTGTCAACCCTGACGAGGTCGTGGCCGTTGGTGCGGCGCTTCAGGCCGGCGTGCTCAAGGGCGAGGTCAAGGACGTTCTGCTCCTTGACGTGACCCCGCTGTCGCTGGGCATCGAGACCAAGGGCGGCGTCATGACCAAACTCATCGAGCGCAACACCACCATCCCCACCAAGCGCTCGGAGATATTCACCACCGCTGACGACAACCAGCCATCGGTGCTGATTCAGGTCTACCAGGGCGAACGCGAGATGGCGGCGTACAACAAGCGCCTCGGCACGTTCGAGCTCACCGGTCTTCCGCCGGCACCTCGCGGTATCCCGCAGGTTGAGGTCACCTTCGACATCGACGCCAACGGCATCGTGCACGTGTCCGCCAAGGACATGGCTACGGGCAAGCAGCAGTCGATGACGATCTCGGGTGGCTCAGCCCTCAGCAAGGACGAGATCGACCGCATGATGCGCGAGGCCGAGCAGCATGCCGAGGATGACAAGAAGCGTCGCGAGGAGGTCGAGGTTCGCAACAGCGCCGAGGCGCTGGTGTACCAGACCGAGAAGTTCCTCGCGGACAACGCCGACAAGGTCCCGGCAGATGCCAAGGCCAATGTCGACGGCCCGCTCGCAGAGCTCAAGGCCGCCATCGAGGCAAACGATCTGCCCGGCATGCGTGCTGCGACCGACAAGGTTGCTCAGGCGAGCCAGACACTCGGCGCTGCGATGTACGCCACCGCGCAGGAGGCGGGTGCTGACGGCTCTGCCGAAGGTGCTTTCCAGGGCGCGGCTGACACTGCGGAAGACGACGTGATCGACGCGGAGATCGTGGATGAAGGCGAATCCAAGTGAGCGAATCTGACGAGACGCGAATCCGTGTCACGGACAACCGACTCATCGATCCTGAGACGGGCGAACCTCGGCGGCCGACAACACCGGCCGCCGAGGCCGTCGACGATGCCGCTGACGCGGTGCAGGGATCCGAAGGCGAGACCAAGATCGCAGAACTCACCAACGACCTTCAGCGCGTTCAGGCGGAGTACGCCAACTATCGGCGTCGTGTGGAGCGTGACCGCGAGGCCGTGCGCGAGATGGCTATCGGTAGTGCACTCAGCGAGATGCTCCCGATCATCGACGACATCGATCGTGCCAGGCAACACGGTGAGCTCGACGGTGCGTTTCGTACCGTGGGTGAAGCGTTGGAGAACGCTGCGACCAAGCTCGGCCTGGAGCGCTTCGGCGTCGAGGGCGACGACTTCGATCCCATGCAGCATGAGGCGATTGCGACAGAGTCGCGTGACGGTGTCACATCACCCACCGTCGTTGCGGTCTACCAGTCCGGTTTCAGGTACGCGGGTCGCGTGCTCCGACCGGCGCGGGTAGCAGTCGCAGGAACCGACTGAGCACACACAACCTAGGTGCGGGGAATTCATCGTGAATAAGGATTGGCTCGAGAAGGACTTCTACGCCATTCTCGGCGTGGCCAAGGACGCCTCGGCCGATGAGATCAAGAAGAAGTACCGCAAGCTTGCGCGGGAACTTCATCCGGACAAGAACCCTGGCAATAAGGAAGCCGAAGAGAAATTCAAAGGCGTATCCGAGGCCTACGACGTCTTGTCCGATGACACCAAGCGCAAGGAGTACGACGAGGCTCGCAGCCTCTTCGGCTCAGGCGGATTCCGGGGCGGTTACGGAGCAGGCGGACGAGGCGGCTTCGGCGCGGGCGGCGGCGCGCAGTACGACGTCAACATGGAGGACATGTTCTCCGGCGATGCCGGAGGATTTGGTGACTTCATCGGCGGCATCTTCAATCGCGGTCGTGGAAATGGCCCCGGCGGTCGAGTGCGCGCTCCGCGGCGAGGTCAGGACCTGGAGAGCTCACTCACCCTGTCCTTCGACGATTCACTCGATGGCGTCACGGTGCCTCTGCGGCTAAGCAGCGACGGACCATGCGACATCTGCCATGGCACCGGTGCCAAGGCCGGGACGGTTCCCAAGATGTGTCCCACGTGCAGCGGCACGGGGCAGACATCGCGCAACGCCGGAGGCTTCGCTTTCGCCGAGCCATGTGTCACGTGCAAGGGACGTGGACTGTTCGCGGAGGATCCCTGCGGTGTGTGCCGAGGCTCTGGCCGTGGCATGTCCACTCGTACCGTGCAGGCGCGTATCCCTGCCGGGGTCAAGAACGGCTCACGCATCCGTCTCAAGGGCAAAGGCTCACCGGGCGAGCGCGGAGGACCCAACGGTGACCTGTTCGTGGATGTCACGGTGTCCACGCACGTCATGTTCGACCGCAAGGGTGACAACGTCACGATCTCCATCCCGGTGACGTTCGTCGAAGCGGCACTGGGGAGCGAGATCGGTGTTCCGACCCCGCGCGGCGGATCGGTCACGCTCAAGATTCCTGCGGCGACAAGCAACGGTTCCACCTTCCGGGTGCGCGGCAAGGGTTTTCGCAAGGCCGACGGCACGAATGGCGATCTCCTGGTCACCGTGGAGGTCTCCGTACCTGAAGTCCTCTCCGATGAGGCTCGCACGGCTCTGCAGCAGTTTGCCGAGCACACGTCCGACCACGATCCGCGCAAGGCATTGCTCGAGTGGGCGGAGAGCGCAAAATGACCGGCCGACAACCGGGCGAGCGCACAGGATTCCGTGTCTCAGACGAGGCACCGGTGTTCGCCATCTCGGTAGCGGCCGAACTCGCGGGACTGCATGCGCAGACCCTGCGTCAGTACGACCGCATCGGCCTGGTCAGACCGACACGCGTGGGCGGTCGAAACCGCCTCTACTCCGCCAACGACATCGCGCGATTGCGTGAAATCGCGCTGCTGTCGTCCGAGGGCTTGTCACTCGAAGGCATCCGCCGGGTGCTGGCGCTGCAGGAAGAGGTGGCTCACCTCACCGCACGGCTGGACGAGCTTCGCCGGGTGAGCGACTCGCGCGCCCTCGTGGTGTGGCGTCCGCAGAAGAAGACTTCATAGATTACGAAACAGGGGAAACACCATGGATATTGCGCTCACCACCAAGAGCAACGAGGCACTCGGCGCCGCCGTGCGTATCGCGTCGGCCAATGGCAACCCACAGGTGGAGCCGTTGCACCTGCTGGACTCATTGCTGCAGCAGGGCGAAGGCGTGGCCACGGCCCTGCTTGAGGCGGTCGGCACGGACGTTCCCAATCTCACTTTCCAGGTGCGGGGCGCACTCAAGACACTGCCCTCCGCGTCGGGCGGCTCGGTAGCTGCCCCGAATTTGAGCCAGGCGTCCATTCGGGTGCTGCACGATGCCGATCGCATCGCCAAGGATCGCGGCGACGAGTTCGTCAGCACCGAGCACATTCTTGTTGCGCTCGCGAAGACGGGTGGCCCGGGCGTAAGTGATCGCCTCGCGCAGTACCGGGCCACACCGGAGGCGCTCATGGCTGCGTTGGAGCAATTGCGCGCTGGCCGACGCGTGACGTCCGTCGATCCAGAGACAACATTTCAGGCCCTGGACAAGTACGGGGTTGACCTCACTGCGCGTGCCCGCGAAGGAAAGATTGATCCGGTCATCGGTCGTGACGAGGAAGTCCGTCGCACGATCCAGGTGCTCTCGCGTCGCACGAAGAACAACCCCGTGCTCATTGGCGAGCCAGGCGTCGGAAAGACGGCCGTCGTGGAGGGTCTTGCTCGGCGCATCGTCGAGGGTGACGTACCGACCTCGCTGCAAGGCAAGTCGCTGATCTCTCTCGACCTTGGCGCCATGATCGCTGGTGCCAAGTACCGCGGCGAGTTCGAGGAGCGCCTCAAGGCCGTTCTCGACGAGATCAAGGCCAGCGACGGTCAGGTCATCACGTTCATCGATGAGCTGCACACGGTCGTCGGTGCCGGCACCGGCGGAGATTCGTCGATGGACGCGGGCAACATGCTCAAGCCGCTGCTGGCCCGTGGAGAACTTCGCATGATCGGCGCCACCACCCTTGACGAGTACCGCAAGTACATTGAGAAGGACGCGGCTCTGGAACGACGCTTCCAGCAGGTTTACGTCAGCCAGCCCTCTGTCGAGGACACCATCGCCATCCTTCGTGGAATCAAGGAGAAGTACGAGGCACACCACAAGGTGGTCATCTCCGACTCGGCTCTCGTCGCTGCCGCGACATTGTCGGACCGCTACATCACCTCGCGGTTCCTGCCGGATAAGGCGATCGATCTGATGGATGAGTCGGCGTCGCGCCTGCGAATGGAGATCGACTCCTCGCCCGTGGAGATCGACGTTCTCCAACGCCAGGTTGATCGTCTGCGCATGGAGGAGATGGCGGTCGCGAAGGAGACCGACGATGCTTCCAAGGAGCGCTTGGCCAAGATTCGCGCAGAGATCGCTGACAAGACCGAGGAGTTGTCCGGTCTGAAGGCACGGTGGGATCGGGAGAAGAAGGGCCTTGATCGAATTGGCGAACTGAAGGTTCTTATCGATGAGCTCAAGGCCACGGCGGAGCGTGCTCAACGGGCCGGAGACTTCGAGCAGGCCTCACGAATTGTCTACGCGGAGATCCCGACGTTTGAGTCCGAGCTTGCGCGTGTCACGACCGAGACCAACGAGCGTGCATCCATGGTCAAGGAAGAAGTCACCGCAGACGACATCGCCGGCGTGGTAGCCGCGTGGACTGGTATCCCCGCCGGACGCCTCCTTGAAGGCGAGATGCAGAAGCTGTTGCGCATGGAGGACGAACTTGGTCGCCGTGTGGTGGGTCAGAAGGTTGCTGTTCGCGAGGTGAGCGATGCCGTGCGACGTGCACGAGCGGGAGTGTCCGACCCCAATCGGCCCACCGGCTCTTTCCTGTTCCTTGGTCCGACAGGCGTCGGCAAGACCGAGCTCGCCAAAGCTCTGGCGGACTTCCTGTTCGACGACGAACGGGCGATGGTGCGTATCGACATGAGCGAGTACTCCGAGAAGCACTCGGTGTCACGACTTGTGGGCGCCCCTCCCGGATACGTGGGTTACGAGGAGGGCGGACAGCTCACCGAAGCAATCCGTCGTCGTCCGTACTCGGTCGTCCTGCTGGACGAGGTGGAGAAAGCCCACCCTGAGGCGTTCGACATCCTGCTGCAGGTGCTGGATGACGGTCGCCTGACAGACGGTCAGGGACGCACGGTCGACTTCCGCAACGTCATTCTCATCATGACGTCGAACCTCGGGTCGTCGTACCTGGTCGATCTCACGGTTCCTTATCAGCAGCGAACCGAACAGGTCCTCGCCGTTGTGCGCGAGCACTTCCGGCCAGAGTTCCTCAATCGCCTCGACGGGCTGGTGACGTTCGAGCCGTTGGATCGCGAGAACCTCGGTGCCATCGCGCTCATGCAGATCGACCTGCTGCAGAAGCGACTCAACGATCGGCGCATCACTCTTGAGCTCAGTGACGCAGCGGTGGCGTGGCTGGTTGACCGCGGATTCGATCCCATCTACGGCGCGCGACCTCTGCGACGACTTGTTCAGACTGCGGTGGGCGATCAGCTCGCTCGCGGCATCCTCGGTGGCGAGATTCGCGAGGGCGACCACGTCAAAGTCGAGGCCGCTGAGTTGGGTGACGCGCTCACGCTGAGCTCGACGCATCCGTAGTTCGTGCTGCGGGCAGTCGCAGACCGGCAGCGCGCAACGCGGTGACAAGTTCTCGAGAGGTCACCGCCACAGCACCTTCGGCGATCGCACAGTCGCGCAACTCGTCGGTCAGGTCGTAGTGGTCGCCTTGGAATGCGCGGTCGGGAATGCCGAGTCGACGGGCGAAGACGTGAAGCTCGTCGACGCTGGCGTCACTGACCAGGTGACACCACAGGCGGCCGCGCCACGGCCACACAGCGTTGTCGACAAGGAGGGCCATTCGGTCACGCTACCGGGGCCTAGGCTCCGGTCGTGGACCAGCGCATCCCCGTGATCCTCGACGTCGACACGGGCATCGATGACGCATTCGCCCTGCTTCTGGCAGCAACGCACCCCCGACTGAACCTTCTGGGAGTGACGTGCGTCGACGGCAATGCCCCATTGGCAGACGTTGTTCGCAACACCATCCGAGTTCTGGATGCAGCGCAGCGCCATGACGTTCCGGTCGTCGCGGGTGCACATCAACCCTTGGTGGCGCCACCGCACTATGCCTTCGACGTCCATGGACACGACGGCTTCGGTGGCATCGAATGGCCAGAGCCCTCGCGCGCAGCTTCGGGTTCAGACGCAGTCTCGTGGCTGCGCGACACCATCCTTGCGTGTGAGTCACCCGTCACCTTGATCACGTTGGCTCCTCTCACCACTGTCGCGCAGTTGCTGCAGCGACACCCCGAGGTGGCCGCCAACCTCAAGCGCATTGTCGTCATGGGGGGATCGGCGGGACCCGGCAACGTCACGGCGCTGGCTGAATTCAACGTGCACCACGATCCGCACGCGGCAGCCATCGTCTTTGCCTGCAATGTTCCCATCACCATGTACGGACTGGATGTCTTCAATGACGTGGTTATTGACCAGGCAGACGTGAAGCGACTGGCCGAATCGTCATCTCAACGCGCACAGCTCGCGTCGCGCCTGGCCACGTTCTTCGCGGACGTCCTTGGTTACCCGTTGTGCATCGGCGATGCGGGAGCCGTGTGCGCCGTGATCGACCCCGAGGCACTCTCAACAACACCGCTCGTCACCACCGTGGTGACAGATGAGGGTCCCGCCTACGGCATGACCGCGGTGGACCGTCGGCCCGTGGTCTACGACGGTGCACTACCGCTGGCTGGTCGGGTCGTCGATGTGGCGTTGGATATCAACGCTTCTCGCTACAGCGAGCTGTGGCTCAATTCCCTCATGAGCTAAAGGCGGATGACAGGCGACGCAGGGCTTCGGCAAGCACATCCTCCTGCTTGCAGAACGCCCACCGCACATACGGCGCACCAACCTCGGGGTGGTCGCAGAAGGCCTGATGCGGGATGGCGACCACTCCAGCGCGCGTGGGAAGTTCGCGACAGAAATCCATGCCATCGGCGTAACCCATGGGCCGCACATCGGTGGTGACGTAGTAGGTGCCCTGCGATGGGATGACACCAAATCCGAGATCGCTCAAGCCAGCGCTGAGCAGCGCACTTCGCGACTGCAGCGATAGGCGAAAGTCCTCGAAGTAACTGTCAGGCAACCCCAGTCCCGCAGCCATGGCGTACTGGAAAGGACCACCGGAGACAAAAGACAGGTGCTGTCGCGCGACGCGAACCGCGGCGATGAGATCGGCGGGACCGGATGCCCAGCCCACCTTCCAGCCGGTGAACGAAAACATCTTGCCACCTGACCCGACCGTGATGGTGCGATCCCACAGTTCGGGAAGCGTAGCCATGGGCACGTGCGGGTATCCGTCGAACCACATGTGCTCGTACGCCTCATCTGACACGACGATGAGGTCGTGCGCGATGGCGAGCCGTGCGATTGCGAGACGCTCATTCATGGTGAGCACGGTTCCGGTCGGATTGTGCGGTGAGTTGACAACGATCATGCGCGTGCGCGGCGTGATGGCCGCGGCAAGGGCGTTGAGATCGGGACGAAGTCCCGGCGTGGTGAGGGGCACAGGTACACGTGTGCCGCCGGCAAGTGAAATGCCTGCGACATAGACGTCGAACCATGGTTCGAAGACGATGACTTCGTCGCCCGGATTGACCAGTGCGAGAAATATTGAAGACAGGACCTCGGACGCACCGGTGGCCACGACGACGTCGGTCGCGGGATCAAGACAGATGCCGTAGAAGTGCTGCTGGTGGGCGGCGATGGCCGATCGCAATTCCGGGATGCCATGGGCAGGCGGGTACTGGTTGCCGCGGCCCTCGGCGATGGCCTGGGCGGCCACATCCTTGAGTAGTTGTGGACCATCGGTGTCGGGAAATCCTTGGCCCAGATTGACCGAGCCGGTGGAGGCGGCCAGAGCCGACATCTCGGCGAAGACGGAGGTGGAGTGCTCCTCCATGCGCTCGACGACAGTTCTCCGCATGTCCCTACGCTACCGATAGCGTTTCGTTGTGCCCTTCCCCTTGCATGACCCGGTGGGTCCCTCGGGTGAGCCCCTCCCGGCTGCCGCATTGCGGGTACTCACCGACATCGCTTCGCGCGCCGCCGACACTGATGCCAACGGCGTGCCGCGGTCAACGATCGACGAGCTCGCGGCGGCAGGGCTGCTTGGTGCCCAGCTGACGCCGGCATCTGCTGCGAAGGAACTCGCCGAAGTGCTGGCCGGGTGCGACGCCACGACGTGGTTCTGCTGGGTGCAGCACGTCAGTCCAATGCAGGTGATCGCAGCCGCAGTCGATGGCCCGCAGACTCCCGCGGGTGCAGCCTTGCGCGACCGACTCCTCCCGGGACTGCAGAGCGGATCACTGCTCGCCGGCGTCGCGTTCGCTCATGTGCGTCGTCCGGGCCCAGCCAATCCCACAGCAACGCGCGTGGCAGGTGGCTGGCGCATCGATGGGACCCTGGACTGGGTCACGTCATGGGACATCGCCGATGTGATCGTGGTCACTGCCCGCGCCGTGGGTGCGGATGATGGAGCGCTCGTGTCATTCGTCATCCCAGGAGGTCATTCGGTACGCCCATGCCCCACGGGCGTGAATGTGGGTGAGCCATTGGCCTTGCTTGCCATGGCAGGTACCCACACCAGACCGGTGGCCTTCGAGAACACCGTGATTGATGATCACGACGTGCTTGCCGTGGTGGAGTTTGAGTCGTGGAAGGCCGAGGATCGGTTGCGCACGGCGGACACCAACCCGGCGACATTTGGGCTCATCCGCGCGTCGATCGCAGAGCTGGACGAGAGGGCGACGCTTCGCCACGACGAACTCATGGCACGACAGGCGCGCGCGTTCATCACTGAGTGCCGCGAGCTGCGAGCCTGCGCGTACGAGTTGGTCGGGGAGCCGGATAGAGAGGCGACGCGGCCTGAACGACTGGCAGTCCGGGCGGCATCCCTCGACCTTGCCGTTCGCGCGGCAACGGCAAACGTTGTGTCTGCGGCGGGAGCGGCGATGCTCAGAGGCACACAGACGGAACGACGCCTTCGTGAGTCAATGTTCTTGCTCGTGCAGGCTCAGACGCAGGACACCCGTGCGGCGTCGATGGATCTCGCCATGAGGGGTGCGTCGGGCTGATCAGCGTCGCTTGGGAACTGCGTTGACCGAGGCGGTGGGCACCGAGTTACCAGCCGCGTTGGCCACGATGGCGTTGACCGCGTAGGCCCTTCCCGCGCGAAGACCGGGGAAGGTGCAGTACGGCAGTCGCCCGTCCTTGCGCGGGGCGGTGCTGCACGTCGCGATGGCACCGGTGACGGAGTCAATAGCGCTGGCAGCAAAAGCGGTGGCGTTGACTGCAGTGGGCACCTGGAACGTCACGCGAAGGGCGTTGCGATACGACTGCACAGCGATAGTGGGCGGCGACGGCAGAGCGGAGGCCGCAGGAGCCGATGCGGGTGCGGATATCGGTGCAGCGGCGGCGTACTGCGCGAGGAAGGGATACATCGCGGTGATTCGGGTGTAGACCCCGGGACGTCGTGTCGCGCATTCGTTGCCCCAGCTCACGACGCCGACAAGTCGCGCGGCCGTGCCCGTCCCCACGACCAGTGGTCCGCCGGAGTCGCCCCCGCACGAATCGACGATCTTGCCGCTAGCACTCACCCCTGAAGCGCACAGCATCACGGTGGCATCGGCGTCCGCGGAGCTGAACCCGGTGAACCGCACCCCATTGAGGACGTACGTGCCGCCGCTTCCACAGGTGGAGTCGGGGAAGAGGACGAGGGTGCCGACGACCGGACTCTCGGGATACGTCTCGCTGGACGCAGACATGTTGCCCCAGCCAAGCACGCGCAGTGGAGTGCCAGCCACCATGATCGCCCCGGCCTCGCTGGGCTGCAGCGGCGCGAGGGTGATGGCGCCGGTGACGGGTGCCGCGAGAGTGATCACGGCGACGTCATTGACATCGGAGTCGGGGTTGTAGCCAGGGTGGACGGTGACAGAGACGACCGGATACACCTTCAATGATGCGGAGTTGAGATTGCCGCCTACTGCCACCACGATGCTTTGGGGGGCTGAGACGGTTCCGTTGTCCTCGCGCACGCAGTGGGCTGCGGTCACGACGGTGGTTGGCGTCGTGAGCGTTCCACCGCAGAACTGAGCCTGAAAGCCACCGTCAGTCCGGTACTCCGCGGCATCAAGCAGGGCCACGACGTAAGACGCCGAACCATCCGAGGGAGTGCCGTTGATAACCCGAGGTTGAAGGGCAGCGGCGTGAGCGAGGGAAGCAGGAATGAGCCCGGCAGCAGCGACCACTGCGAGGCAGGTCACAAGCGCGGCTGCCCGCCCCTGGTTCATGACACCACGGTACGTGCCCGCCCTCGACAAAGTCCGGCCGGCTGTCACCAGTGTTCGCACGAGCCAAGCAGGGCGATGTCGCGCACGTCCCATCCGCGATGTCCGGCCATGCGTGCGATGTCCGAGGTGAGGCCGCAGTACACGTAGACCGGCGCGTCGGGCCAGGTATCGCTCACCGCGGCGATGACGGGATCGATGAGCACGTAGCCACCAACCTCGTGCCCGCGTGCGCGAAGTGAGCGTGCGACGGCTGGCAGCAGCGAAGCGCCGTCCGTGATCGCGACGACCGTCACGGGGTCCGTGAGTGGCAAGGACATCAGCGCAGCGCACGTGCGAGTGGCAAGAGCAACGTCGGGACCCTCGACCGGATCCACGACGAGGATCCGCACGGAGACTTCGAGTACTCGTGCGGCAAGGTCGGTGTCGAGGGTCGGCAGGAGGAGCAGGCTCGCCTGATCACCGGACACGCCCACACCCTAGGCTGATTGGGTGACGAGCAATGAGTGGAAGCAGCTGCGCGTCGAGATCCTCACCAAGGCCGTGGTGCGCGGCAAGGTGACCTTGTCCAGCGGCAAGGAGGCCGACTACTACGTCGACCTGCGCCGAGTGACGTTGGACGCCGTGGCAGGTCCGCTTGTCGGCCAGGTCATGCGGCAGCTCACTGATGAGTGGGAGTACGAGGCTGTCGGGGGCCTCACGTTGGGCGCCGATCCGGTGGCCACTGCCATGCTGCACTCGGCTGCTCGCGATGCAGAACTCCTTGATGCTTTCGTTGTCCGCAAGGCGGAGAAGGATCACGGTCTGCAGCGGCGAATAGAAGGACCTGATGTGGCAGGTCGTCGGGTGCTGGCCGTTGAGGACACGTCCACGACCGGAAGCTCGGTGCTGATGGCGGTCGATGCCCTGGAAGCGCAGGGCGCAACTGTCGTGGGAGTCGCAGTGATGGTCGATCGAGGCGCACGCGCTGCGGTGGAGGCGCGAGGATTGTCCTATCGCGCCGCCTACTCGTTGGAAGACCTCGGCCTGTAGGTCACGCAGCGCGCTGGCGACGATGCCTGACGAATTCGACGACCAAGGGCACCACACTCAGGACCACCACGAGGATCAGGATCAACTCGATGTGTGACTTCACGAATTCGATGTTGCCCAAGAAGTATCCCAGCAGCGTCACACCGCCAGCCCAGAGCACTGCACCGATCGCACTGAACATGAGGTAGCGGCGGAAATCCATCCGGCCGACCCCGGCGACAACGGTGATGAAGGTGCGCACGATGGGCACGAAACGTGCCAGCACGATCGCGCGATTGCCGTACCGCTCAAAGAATGTGTGCGTGTGATCCACGTACTTCTGCTTGAAGAGCCGGGAGTCCTGACGCCGGAATATTGCCGGACCTGCTGCGGCACCGATCCAGTAGCCCACGATGTTGCCGGCAAGTGCGGCGACGAACAACAGCACACAGGCAAGTGCGATGTTGACCTGGATGGCCCCGGAAGCGATGAACAGACCGACGATGAAGAGCAGGGAATCGCCGGGGAGGAAGAAGCCGACGAGAAGTCCGCATTCCGCGAAGATGATTCCGAGGACGACCCAGAAGGCGATGGTCCCGAGGGTGGTCAGGAGCGTCTCTGGGTTGAGCCAGGCGGGGCCCAGTGAATGAGCAAGCGCATGAACGGCGGTGGGAATCAGCGCGGAGACGGTCACGGGTGAAGGCTATCGTCGCAACCGTGGATCCCGACGTGTCGCCAGGCGTGGGTCCCTGGCAGGGTCCGCCGCCCGAAGGATCGTGGTGGGATGCCGATCTCTTGGCTCAGGGCGATCACAGAAATGTGACGGACCAGTACCGGTACTGGTCGCTGGATGCGATCGTGGCCGACCTTGACGCACGCCGGCACCCTTTCCATGTGGCCATCGAGAACTTCAGCCACGACTTCAATATCGGCTCTGTGGTGCGTACTGCCAACGCTTTTCTCGCCTCGGAAGTTCACATTGTCGGACGCAAGAGGTGGAATCGTCGCGGAGCGATGGTGACTGATCGATACCAGCATGTGCGCCATCACGAGTCTGCTGGCGAACTTGCCTCCTGGGGTCGCGAGCATGGTCTCGAACTTGTCGGTATCGACAATGTCCCCGGCTCTGTGCCTTTGGAGACGTGTGATCTTCCGCGTCATTGCGTACTCCTGTTCGGGCAGGAGGGTGATGGGCTCAGCGACGAAGCCCAGCAGTTTTGTTCCAGCGTGCTGTCGATCGCGCAATTCGGCTCCACTCGCTCGATCAACGCGGGGGCTGCAGCGGCGATTGCGATGCATGCCTGGATTCGTCGACACGCGTTTGGGCAGTACCCGGTCAGCTAGAGCTGCTCAATAGACTCGCGCGGCGATGACCACCCGTCCCGAACAGCGTCTGCGCCAGTGGCAGCGCGAGGCCCTGGTCGCATACGAGACCTCATCACCCCAGGATTTCCTCGTCACCGCGACCCCAGGCGCCGGTAAAACCACGTTCGCCCTCGCCTTGGCCACGCGCCTCAAGACTGCGCGACACATTGATCGCGTCATCGTGGTCGTCCCGACCGATCATCTGCGCATTCAGTGGGCCGATGCTGCGAGCTCGGTCGGGCTGCTTCTGGATCCCAAGCTGGCCAACAGTGTGGGGCCGGTGCGTGCGGACATGCACGGTTACATCACCACGTATGCGCAGGTGGCGTCCCATCCGATGCTGCATCGCGCTCGTGCCACCGCCAAAGGCACCCTGGTCATTCTCGACGAGATTCATCACGCCGGAGACAGCCTTTCGTGGGGTGAGGCGGTGCAGACCGCGTTCAGCGAGGCACGGCGTCGACTGTGCATGACGGGAACACCATTTCGCACCAAGCCGGACGAGCGCATTCCCTTCGTGCAGTACGAGGCTCCTTCGGCCGACGAAGTCATGTCGGTGGCGGACTACACCTACGGGTACCGCGAAGCGCTGGCCGAAGGCGTTGTGCGACCCGTGGTCTTTGCCGCGTACTCGGGCACAAGTCGATGGATGAATTCCGCGGGGGAGGTGCTCAGTGCGTCACTGTCGGAGGCGGGTACCAAGCGACGCGAGGACACTGCGTGGCGCACGGCGCTGAACCCCGCGGGGAAGTGGATTCCGCATGTGGTCGCTGCTGCTGATCGCCGCCTGTCGGATGTGCGCGACTCAGGGATGCCCGATGCCGCAGCACTGATGCTTGCAACCGACCAGCACACGGCACGCGAATACGCGAAGATCGTCAAGAAGATCACCGGCCACACCCCGGTCCTGGTGCTGTCAGACGATCCCAAGTCGAGCAAGCGCATCGAGGCGTTCAATCACAGTGATGACCGCTGGATGGTGGCGGTGCGCCAGGTGTCAGAAGGTGTCGACATCGTGCGACTCAACGTATGCGTGTGGACGACGAGCTATCGCACGCCACTGTTCTTCGCTCAGGCGGTAGGTCGCGTCGTGCGCGCACGCAACACCAAGGAAACCGCAACCGTCTTCCTACCCGCGGTGCGGCCACTGCTTGCTCTTGCAGCGGAGATGGAGGAGCAGCGCAACCATGTGGTGCGATTCCCGTCCGGCAGCGCACTGGACGACACCTTGATCGAACGCGTGATGTCCGAACCCGGTGCGCCAGATTTCACCGCATTGGATTCGGAGGCTGAGTTCGCTCACGTGCTGCATGGCGGACGCGCGCACACGGCCGACCTTGCACCCGAAGACCAGGACTTCCTTGGACTGCCCGGCCTGCTCACCCCGGAGCAGACCGCGACCCTGCTTGCGGTGCGCGACGCGGACATTCGCAAGAGTTCGACCTTCTTTGACGAACTTGATGCTGCTGCAGATCCGACGCACTGGCGCGATGTTGACGCGCTGCGCAAAGAGGTTGCGGGGCTCGTACGCAGGTGGGCCGCCCGCAGCTCCCGCAACCATGCCGAGATCCACGGGGAACTGCGCAAAGTGGCACCGGGTCCGCCGAGTGCCGCCGCACCGGTCGATGTCCTGATGGCACGACGCGACTACCTGCTGAGCAAAGTGGGGTAGGAATCCACCC